>Ga0208644_1000673_pt1 | contig 30227 bp, 40 predicted proteins | sample VirMetDEL_Nov_18_FD_184517 | JGI IMG/M metagenome (GOLD analysis project Ga0208644, IMG submission 184517) | Aqueous microbial communities from the Delaware River and Bay under freshwater to marine salinity gradient to study organic matter... | ecosystem: Environmental > Aquatic > Marine >...
GGCGGTGTTTTGTATTTTCCATGTTTAACATTTTGTACCTCTATAGTGTGTTGTAAATGGTTGCCAGATATGCCAACGCCTTAAACGCTGGAAATATTAACATCGCACCGCCCAATGCCATTATACATTGGCCGATCGTTGTGCCTAGCTCGTGTGCCTGTTGTTTGTTCATTGTACCCCCTCAACAATATACATTGATTCTATTAATTCGTGCGATTGTGTAACGTAATCCAATGTTGCAACGTCCATTGGTAACCATTCCATGATACCCGTTACATGTGTGATAATTAACACGCGGGTGTTGGTTGCCATTGCTGGCATATTGGTTTGGCCCATCGGTACGATCTGCATTGATTCCACTAGATCGTGGCACGTGGTGATATGTTCTAACGCGGCAACGGTGTATGGCATCCATTCCATTTTGCCGGATACGTAAGTAATAATTAATATTTTGGTTTGCATTGTTTTGCCTCGGTTGGTGGTTTATTTTACGTGGCACAAATCGCGTATAGGTTGATTTGTACCACGCAAAACAAACCGGTTTGGTTGTTTATAGGTTGTTTACGAATAATTCAATTTGTGTTTGTTCATCACTCGATAATTCACAAATGCGATTACTAAAACGGCCACGCATTAAAAAATTACACGGGAAACGGCCATGGAATCCAAACGGTTTTAATACCATGATTAAACCACACTCGGGGCGGCCACTACCAAGTACACACACAACAATATCGGTTGATGGTATCTCACTTATTTGGGTTACATTTTGCATTGTATAACCATGTGGTAATTGGTAATTTTGTGGTAATTTAAATTCTTCTTTAGAAACGTTTGTAGCCTTTAAATAAAATTGTTGATCATATTCGTTGTATTCAATTACACAGCTGAACAAACCGCCATTTTTACCCTTACTAATAAATTTGTATACGGTATCGGTTGGCATGTTGCCGTTTTGCATTTCTTCTAATAATATTTGCGCCTGTTCGTATGATACATATGGTTGCATTTGTTTTGCCTCGTTTGGTTGTTTTGGTTGTTTTGATATATACACTTGATTGTGTATACATATATATAACATGGCATACATATGTATGCAACAAAAATATACAAATTTCTTTACATATGTTGATAATTTGTCCTTTTGTACACGCACACAATGCCCAATGCAACGGCGGTTATGCTATTATGATCACATGATAAAAAAACGTGATAATATCCCCCGCGGCCATCGTCGATTTGAGCAAATTGTTGTGCCGGTATTGGTGGCAAACGGTTGGAGCTCCCAATGGTTAAACGTATTGGGAACCGATCATGATCGCGATCATGGTATTGATTATTTGCACGGTAAACAAGGCATTGCCGCGCGTATTTGGGATGGTATGCCAAAACAACACTTTAGTATGCGATGGCTCAACACTCGATACCCCAACGTACAATGCGAGCTGCCCAAAATGTTAAACCTGTTGGCATTGGGCCATTTGATGCCCGATTATACAATTGAGGCCCACACATTTAACGGCCGGGTGTACATTGCGATCGTCGATACAAAAACATTGATCGGCACCGTGCAACGCTACCACCCTAATTTGCCGCAATTCGTTGTGCGCAATGATACTCACGATTTTACAGTGTTTGTAAAATGCCATTTTGATTTGTTGCCGCCCGATGCGATAACAAAAATTATTGCACCGATTGGCCGGCCGGATTTGCGCTGATTTTGTCTTTAATCTCTTTAACGTCGCCCTTTAGTACGGTTAGATCACCATGCAATGTTTGCATACTCCGGTTTACCTCGCGCATTGATTCGCGGTAAACCTCGCGATCCTCGTTATGAGATTCCACCATGTTATCGATCTGGTTTAAATGGCGGTCAACCCATACCGGCACGTTTTGCGCCAACCAACGGGCCACAACCCAAATTGCCATAATACACAACGCCAACGCCGCAACGGGGCCCGTGGCAAATTCTAAAACATGTTGTTCACTCATTTTACAGCTCCAAAAAATATTGGTGTATACCGGTTGCCATGGCATCCGCAATACGTGCCAATGTGATGTTATCCAATTTGCCGCGCGGGCTGTCCATGAATACCGGTTCACAACACAACGCCACGGGGCGGCCAACGCCTCGTATGGTGTAAAACGCGTTTTTTGTCCATCCCTCGGGATGGGCGGCAATGGTTTTACAATCCGTAATATCAATGTTGTTTTGCATCATTTGGCGGCCAATGTGGGTTGCCAACGCCGCGCCCTGTTTGGATGCGTGATGATGAAAAAACGCGCCGTATGTACCACCGCCGGCGTTTAAGTGCATCGCCAAATAAATACAATGTTCATTGGGATACATCGCGGCGTATTCGTTAACACGTTTATGCCGTTGGGTGTATGTGCCATCCGATATTGGCATAACCATGTGGCCGTGCAACATTAACAATTGTTCGAGTTGTATAGCCAAACGGGCCGTGATCATCGCCTCCATATCCGGCGATCCATCGTGATCACAATCAACCGTTGCACCCCGATCGTTTAATTTATCGGGTTTGCCGGCGTGTTGTCTGTCAATAAATACGATCATGATTGGCCCAAAATGTATTGTAAATCAAATGCCCAAACGGTGCCCGCCCATCGTTTGCCGCTAACAATCACATTTTGGGATTGCAACGCCAACCGCGGGGCCGTTAACTCGATTATATCACCTATTTGTATGTAACCGTATTGCATGTTGGCATGTACTGAGAGCTCGAACCGGGGCAACGCGTTTGCCTGTACATATGTGGCGGCTATCATATCCGCGGTGGCACTATCGTATACATAATTGGTTTGTGTGGCACCCTGTTTAACACCATACCGGTTTGTTGAGGCCACGGCGGCGTTGGTCTTTAACTCGTTATTGGTTTGGCGTATCGCACGGCACCGAGATATGCCCGCGTAATCATCACCAAACCCGTTATAACCGTACTCAACCGTATAATCGTTTATAATATCCACCGATTCGGTTAGCTGTGTTATTGGCCCGTTTTGCGTTATTTCGCTGTTATCATCCACTCGCCAACGTGCCACGGGTTGCAATTGTTTAATGATGGTTAGCAAATCCACCACCGGCCGTAAACCGTTGGGGCCCATGCGGATCGATACCGGTAACAACGGTAAAATGTTGCCCTGTAACCATTCCCACGCATACATGGTTGGATCGTTAATGTACCCCGCCAATTTGTACGTGTTTAATATTGCGGTAATGTTGGCCCATGCGCCAACATCCACCGTTTGCCCCGTGCGCAACATCCCAAATAATAACACATCCCCCGCACGTGTTAACGGTTCACCCGTTACCGAGCTGGGATCGGTGCCAAAACGGTTAGGCAATGCGGGGCGATCCCAATGTACCCACCATGATTGCGAGGATCCGGATCCACTGTAACCCGGCATAGCAACATTATCCGATGGCAAAATTGTTATGTAATGGTATACGTTGCCATATTGATCAACGGATCGCACGGGGGTTTTGGTGGTGGTTTGGCCCAAATCATCAATAATTTTAACGGTGTTGGGTACACTGGTAACAATATCATGCCCGCATATCATGAATTGGGCATTGTGAGAATCATATTTTTTAATGCAATACGCGGGCGTGGCGTATATCTCGCGGGTGATACCGTTGGATGTGAGATCGCCGGGGGTGCCAAATACAATTGGGTAAGGTTTGCCATCGGCGGTATCAATATCCCGATCCGGGAATCGTTCATCAATCACGCCAACGTTTAATAACAATTGGTTGGGCGTTTGCGGGTGTGCCTCAATAGATACGGCCACGAAATTATTGGGCTCGTTTGGATCGCCAAATTGCGGTGCCTCGAATTGGCCACGGTACAATACCACGCGATCATTATACGTTTGTACAATACGGCCAACGCGTACAATGTAATAACCAAATTCGGCGTTTACGTTATCCATACCCAAACCGCGGTTGTGCAAATCCAACACATCGGTATTTGGCAACGCCAATTTACACAATACGGTGTTTTCTTCAATATCACCCTCGGATCCCATGGCCTCGGTATAATCAAAATCCAATAACCCATCGGTGTATAAAATATCACCCTCGGGGCCCTGTACTGTTATGGCAATTTCTCCCAACCGGTATTGCCGTGAATTGTATTCAAATTGCACATAAAACACCGGCGTACCGCCGATCAAATCTTTAGGATCTATCATTAACGCACCTCACGCATAACCACGGTGCCAACGCGCAACACCTCGTTTTTGCTTTCGTCACCTATCACATTTTCGATTTGGATATCGTTACCCAACGTTACCATAACATGATCGTGGTACCGATTGATCAACAAACAATTGGTGCTGGTTTCCGTGTACACCGTTGGCAAATACACCAACGCATCGTGCGCGCCTTGCATTTGTTGCACAATGCCGTACATGGTTGTGGGCGCACTGGCAACCGCCGCCACCGGTTGGCCGCCTGTTTTGGTGGTGTAATAATCCGGATCGGGGTTTGTGTTGTGCAATTCTGTAACGTCGATGCCATCTGTCCATGCAATACGCACCGTGCGCCCACCGCGGCCATTTACACGGGTATGTAATACGCCGTTTTGGGCCTCGTTAATATCCGTGTTGGCCTCAAAATTGATTGTGCGCCCACGCCCATATTGAGTAGCTGGCAACACAACGGGGCCAAACACCATATGGCCGATCTTAAAATACCCCTCATTGGTTTTTTGGGTACCAATACGGATACGCAACGCCGATAATGCGGCCACACTGTTTAACACAACGGTACATACATTTGGCACCAATTGCGCATAACCAAACGAGGGTGCGCCGGTTGGCTCCAATATGGTAAATGTAACGGTTTTTGTTGTGCTGCTATTATCGATCACACCCTCGGTATTTTGGATGATTTTACGCACGGTTAGATCGTCGTTATCATCATACAAATACAAATACCAATCCACGCACTCGCCATAATGTAAAAATGGCCCATCCACATTTTGCGCACACACAACGGTGTTACCGGATCGTGTAAAATCCCAATCGGGCCCAACCTGATTTGCAACCGTGCAATGTTGTACCCATGTGGATCCGTTGTACATATCCAAAAAGAACCGCCGGAAATTAACGCCGCTCAAATGTAACCCCAATGTTTTATTTCTCGGGTAGGCAATAGCCGTTGGGGCATCCACATCCAACGCCCACGCAATGTTGTTTTGTGGTACTGTATCGGCATCGGGATCGGCCACTGTATCGGATCGCCACTCGTTACCGCGTGTGGGTGATACGGAATACAACACCCGATCAATTGGGTAATCGTATTGCGGTTGTATATCCCACAAATCAGATTGGCGGGCGGGCCCATCCTGTGTTGTGATGTATAGGCCGGCATCCAACGCCGCATAATATCCCAACGCCGGGTATTGTTTGCCGTTGATCTCACCATCCACACCGATCCCCATTTCGCCATTTTCCGATACACTGAAATATGCCCAATTGGCCTCGGTGCCGATCGTTGTACTGGTTGCGCCCCAAATGTATTGGTTGGCCGTTTGCGCACCGGCAATTGCCGATCCGGTTAACAACGCATATTGGCGTGGGCCCTGTTTTGTAACGTAATACAAATTGGCGCGGCCGCTGTTATTATCCACATGCAAAAACAAAGCGCGCTCACCCTCGGGTAACCCTGTAACGCTATCGAGCTGTGTACTATTTAACGCATCATACAAATACAACGATGTGGGCGTAATGTACACCCGCACGTGGTACCCCTGTGTGCTACTGGTTGGTGTTTGGATTTGCACACCGATGTAAGTACCTTGCGAGGCACCGCCGCCCACAACACCATCCAATTTTGCATGTAATAGTACGCCCTCGCTTTTATCCGTAATGGCCGTGCGATATTGCAACGCGGCCCCGCCTGGGCAACGGATGTACAAACGCGCACCGGTTAATGTTTCCGATGGTGTACCGGTTGTTGTTTTACTCCATTGGCCACCCTGTGTTGGTAGATCGGCCGGTAACCAATCGAGCGTTGGGCTGGTATAATCCGAATCGGTGGCATATTTAACGTAACGCGGGTAATTTTGTGTGGCCCACATCCCCAAACGCATCATTATTATACTGTGTTGGTACGCATTGGTGCCATTGGGCAACCAATTGTTAAACATCAATTGTTGGCCATCGTATGATGTGGTTGTAATGTTGGCAACATCCCCAACGCCTCCACAATCGATCACTTTTGAATATCTCAAATTGTCCGTGGCGGTTGGATCTTTGATAAAATGCCACGTGCGCCCATAATCAATTGCCGATTGGCCGGCGGTATCCGAATACGCCACGCCCACCAAATTGTTAATGAGTAACCGCGCGTAAATGTAAATACGGCCGTCGGTGTCGATGTGCATGGATTTATCACCATTGGTTAATACATCGTTACCAACACCGCCCAATGTTGCCAAAAAATCGCCATCAATGGTTGTTATGTTGGAAAATACCAACGCATTAAAAATATTATCGTACGCATCGGTTATTTGAGTAACGCCCATTTGATCATCGTTACGTATGAACGATAAAATAAACACGCCATTGTGTTGTACGATATCGATTTCATGCAAACGGTAAACGGTTGATGTTACAGGCGTCGAGCCCACCAAATCGAATTTGGCACCCTGTGAAATGCTGGCATATTGGTATGCCTTGTTTTTGTTTGTGCCGGTGTTGGTAGCTGTTTCAATGAATAAACACACCTGTGTACGTGAGGCGGCCGCCGTGATTTTATTCAATGAATCAATGCCGGTTAATGATATATCATTGATCAATGCCCGGTTAGATATGAGATCCCACGATCCACCATTATCGGTTGTTTGGTACACTTGTATATTTACGAGGCTCGCGGCGGTATCAATCGAGTAAAACAGGCACAACACGTTGCCATTATCCAACACGCACAAACACGGGTGGCGTAATTCACCCCCCAACGTGGATACGGCAACACCGTTAACCGTGGTAAATGATGTATTGCCATCACGATCGATCGCATATACTCGCACATTGTTATTTGTGGCCGTGGTGTATTCAATGGCAACCAATACGGTACCATCGTTTAATGTTACGGCATCGCGCACAATGAATTTTTGCCCCGCCAAATTTAACGTGGCCACGGCGGTTACATCGGTAACAACGTTTGGCATGTTGTGGCCGTAATAACTGGCATCGGTGGCATATTTCCAACCAAATTTGGCATTTTGGTTAACGTGTCCACCCTCGAGGGTTTTAACATCCACCGCCTCGGTTTGTAAACCACGCGCACCCAATACCAAACCCGATTTGGTAACCTCGGTTGGGATACCGGCGCGGGCCGTACCCTGTGTGGCGGTTGTTTCCTGTTGCCAAATGTGGTTGGTTGTTAGCTCGTATGGCGTGATAAAACCACGTACATGTGTTGGTGTGCGATTGGTGCCCATATTAATATGCCCCCGTATGTTTACGGCCCATGCGTTTACGCGCCGCGCGGTTATATCGATCGATGTGTTTAAACGGTTGTATTATAACCGTATCGGTGTTGTTTGTGCGTTGGTTTTGCAATTGGCGCACACCCTCGGGGCCGCCCATGTTGCGTACGGTGGTACGGTCGATCACGGCCTCACCTGTTAACAACGTGGCCGATCGTTCATCCGGTGCCATACCCCCCATGTGATATTGTGGCGGCTGTTGCGATGCAACCACGGCGGTTTGCGCGGCCCCAACGGCGGTTGCCGTGGCAATGGCGGCCCCGCGTAAAATTGGAGGATACACCAACGCGGCCGCGATGGCCTCAGCTGTTGAAAATGCAATATCCGCAATGGCGGCGATCTGATTCATACGAAACAGTTTTTTCGTATTTTCACCATTGGCGCGGCCGGTTTGTTCTAAAAACGTGGTCATTGCGGCGGCAAATGTTTGTATGCCCGATACAACGGTTTTTACACCCTCGTAATTTTCCTTGCGCCGATCTTTGATGCGCTCTAATTCCTTTTCATGATTGGCGTTTAATATTTCGTCTATTTCGGCTAATCGCTCTTTATCCAATTCATGGGCCATATCTTGGGCCAATTGGTGTTCACCACTAATAACGCCCAACCGTAATAATTGCTCATATTCGGCATCGTACCGATCTTGTACCGCCTGTATTTGCTTGTTGGTATCATCCATTTGTGTTAACGCATATTGGGATTGCAACGTGTTTCGGGCCTCAATTTTTGCGATCTCGGCTTGTACCGCCTCCGAATCAAACGGATCATCGAGCTCAACCAATTGTTTTTTGGCCGCCACTTGTTTTTGCATTGATTGGGCCTGTTCTTCGTTGGCCTGTGCTAATTCATTTTCCAATTCTTGGCGGGTACGGGCTAGATTTTTGGCGGTTTTTTGATATTGTACAATCGTATCTAATTGGCCTTGTTCATTTTGAATTTGCTTGGTTAATAACGTTTGTAATTCCAATAGCTCGGTAAAACTTTTTTGTTTCCGTGCGGTTAGATCAATACTGTTATCAATGGCATCATTTTGTAATTGTAACGTGCGTAATTGTGTGATCTGTTCTTCACTCAGGATCGCCGCCTCGTTGGTGTTGTACGCAGCGGTTAACATTTTAACCGTTTCCAACGCCTCGTTGGTGGTGTTTACGGTTTGGCGCGCCGCCTCAATGTTACCATCAAACGCCGCCGCCGCACTGTAACCCGCTTTATTTACGGCGTATTCGTATTTATCGATCTGTTGTGTGAGCAACTGGTACTCGTTAATTTCTTCTGCCAATTTTGATACGGCATCGTCTAAATTGGCTTGTTGTTCTAATTGCGATGCGTTGAGCTGTTTTTGTGCATCCCGTAGATCCAACACGGTTTGCCGCGCCTTTTCAACTTCGGCGGTGTATGCCATGTACCCCAACGCCAACCCACCAACCACGGCGGTACCCGCCAATAATATTGGATTTAACGACCCAAAACCCATTATTAACGATTCAGTAACGGCAAATGTATCCGCCAAACCATCGGCGGCTTCGGCCAATTGTGGATTAACACCACGCAATGCCAAACCGATACCACTAAACCCGCGATCAATATCGCCCGATTTGTCGGCAACATTTTCCAACCGGCCACCCATCCGATCCGCACTATGTGCCAAATCATCAAAATCGGCTTTAGCTCGTTGGGCTCCTTTTGCCATTTCGCGGGCCACTTTCTTTTGCGCATCCGCGGATTGTTTGGCGGCCTTTTCGGCTTGTTTTAATTGGCGATCCAACGCCGCTACCATCGCCTTAGCTTCTTTTTTGGTAACCGTTGGGATCTGTTCTAATTTGGATATCAGATCTTTGATATCGGCTTTATAACTGATCTCAATGCTTTTTTGTTCTGTTGCCATTTTACACCCGTGTAAATAGATCGGCGGCCAACGCCCGCACAACCTCGTTTGCCGTTTGACGAATTGGTTTTATTAATGTTACTTGGGCAACGTTGCGCCCCCGTGGTTGTATGATATCTTGCCGGCGTGCATTTTCCGAATCGATCCCATATTTAATCATAAACGAATACGGCGCGGTATTTTTCAAATACACCACCAATTTGCCATCGGCATCCAAACGGAAACCACGCACAAATTTTTGGTATGATTTTTTTGATCGTTCCTCAGATCCAACCACGCGCCCATCCTCTATTGTTAATTTAGGTTTGCGTTTGGGCCATTGGCTAATGGCCTCGGTTTGTATGCGCTTTAATGATTCATCCATGATAATGCGCGCATTGGGTGCAACGGTATCCAACAAACCGGTAAACAGCTGATCAATATCCTGATCAAATGTTGCCGATGCTTTACCCTGTTGTATTGTTTGGCCCATCGTACCCCCGTTGCCGTGCGATCATCCTTTCCAATTGTAGCCGTTTAATTTCATTTTGGCGGCTTTTGATTTGCTCGGGCGTACTGTTGTGTAATCGGTATTCGGCTAATACGTTTATTTGGGTTTGTTCATCTAATGTATAAAACCATTGCGGCGGTTGGCCCCAATGGCGGGCCACCCGTAAAGCCAATAAATCTAATTGGCCTCGGGTGGATGCGTAAAATTTGCCGTTTCCTCAACCTGTTGTTCGGTTGGGATCTTGGTGGTCATTTGCACAATACATTGCACGCCCAATTCATATATGGCACCCGGTGTAACACCCGCACCCATTAAACGATCCATAATCGTATGGCCATACCCAACCGGATCGCCATCGGCAACACGGTATGCGGGTAATATCTTGGCATGATCAACGCATACACCAATTGCACCCGCACACAAACGTGCCAATTGCGCCCTGTTGGGATCGTTACTCCAAATGGCGATAAAATCCCAACATGTGGCCATTGATTCAGGCACAACCAATTGGTGTTGCCCTAATTTACCTAATTCCAACATAATACGCCCCGTGGTTGTTGGTTTATGCTACAACGGCACCGCCATAACATGTAAAATTCAATGTAAACGCGGATGGGTCACCCTCGGCAAAATCCAAAGAACAAACGCATTTCGATAATGTTACGGATGTGTCCTGATCATCCCCAAAATCGGTACCCTCGGCGGTGTACACTAGATCGATTGTATGAAATTCCACATATGGTACACCCGTTGCGCCGGTGGATATGTTTGCATTGTATGCGCCGGATTTGTTGATAAAATCACGTACGGATCCAAGGTTTACCGCATCGGTAAATTGTCGAAAATGGAAGCTAAACGATCCGGTAATGGTTTGTTCATCCTGTTTACGGATGGTGGCAAAATTGCCGCGATCCATAACTACCAGCTCGCTAAATTGTTGCGGCTGTGAAAATGAAAAATTGCCATCCTCGTATGCAATTTCCAGTACAACCGCCGTTGGGGTTGTGCCATCCTTTAGCTCGATCTTTCCATCGCGTTTTGTTTTTGGTACTGTTGAGTATGCCATTGTAATACCTGTGTGTGTGGGTTTATTGGGTGATTGTGTGTAATGCCGTAAATGTACATGCCACGGTTATGTATTCCTGTGAATCGCCAACGGTGCGTACACTGCTATTATAGCGTATTGTAAACGCCTTGTTTACACTGTATGTTTGCAACACTTGGTTTATAATATCACGCTCGAGATCCAAAGCCGCATCGTAATCCGTTGGGTACACATCCAACGGCCGCAAACGATGGGCAAACGTTACAACCACATTTGTTTGCACATATACACCAACACCCCGCCGTTGCCGCTCCGGTGTTGCATTGGATTGTGCAACGGCCACCGTGTACGATTTGTGCGCAATGGTGTTTTGTTGGCGTAAAAAATACTCGGGTGCCATTTTGGCCAACGTCATACCGCTAACATTGGCAACATTGGAGGCAACCGCCGCCCGTAAATCGCTAAATGTTACGCTCATCGACGCCGCCAACGGTAATTACCCAAACGGCCGGGGTTACTGAGATAGATCACCGGTTGTTTGTTTTGGCGTTGATCGGGGTTATCCGCATTGCCGGTATGGTTGTGATCATACACAAAATTTATTTGTTTCCACTCGTTATTGTATTGGCGGTAATGTTCATTGGCCAAATCCAAATAACGCCCGTTTGATTGGCCCAATGAGCTGTGGAAATCACGAAATACATAATACAATGCCAAATTTTGATGCGCACCCCTAAATGCCTCGGCACTCATAACCAAATACTCAAGGCCGCCGCCCTCGGTTCGCAAACGTTGGATCAACGTGTACCACGCTTCATCAATGTATGTTTGGTAGCTGGTTAATGATGATGGGCGCAAATCCGCCAATTGTGCATACGTGGCGGTTAAATCGGCATCGGATACCACGGGATACAAACGGCGCAACACAACGGCACACATGCGCCGAAATGTGTACACACGGCCGCCAATAGTGATTGCCCATTCCTGTAGATACCCCTCGCCCAATTGGGCATCATTAAACAACGTGGCCGCATGTGTGTATTGCGGTACGTTGGCGGGATACGTTGCCACCGCATTATCCACTAATTTTTTTTGCGTTGGATCGTATAGGGTGTAACGCACCTCGGTTGGGGCCACCAATGCACCGTCACGATATACCGGTAATTCGGTGGTTTGCGCGGATCCTTTCTCGAATAGCTCGGGGATCTTAATTTGTGGTGCAAATGGTGTTGTACTCATTATTTTAATACCGGTTGGTACACGTTAATGCCGTGCGTGTTGTACGATTCTATAAATGTTTCCATGGCCACAATTTGTTGTTGCATGGCGTTTAATTTCTCTTTAATCTCGGGTAAATGTTGTTGGCGTACCAAACGATCCGGCCGCTTTTTGAAATCGGTTACGTACAATTTCCAAAATTCGGGCTCGATTGGCCCCAATTCACCTTTTACCAATAATTGTAACGCCCATTGGTTAAACGCATCCCGATCAAACGTTTTAATAACGCGGTTTGCCAATACTCGTACATCGGTAAAACGATCCGTGTAAAATTTGCCGCCGCGGGCGTCGTACATGCGTATGTAATCGTGCCGTTTTGGATCTAGGTAGATCCACCCCTCGCGTTGCAATTGGCCGATCCGGTTGGATACGTCGCCCATCTCGCCACGGAGTTGTCGCACACCGTTTACGCCCGGCCTGATTTGCTCAAGCTCGATATTGGGCACGAATACGCCAACGGTTTTGGTAATCGTTTGATCTTTACCTTTACCCGTTGCCGGTATTGTTTCCGTTACCTCGAATGTTTGCCACATCCAATTGGCCGGCCACCATTTGGCAAACATTGGATGATTGGCGCGCGTTGGTAATACCAATTGTGCGTTGTGCGGGTTTTGGGGTGCCCACGGTTGGGCCTGTGTTTTAAAATTCATGTTTTGCCTCATTGTGTGTTTGTTTTTTTACCGGTTTGTAAAATGTGCGGCACCAATGGCACCGCACACAAAACAACCAATCCAATCAAAAATCGGATCTAACCTTAAACTTAATCGTTAATAGAACTGAGCTTAACACCGCGATCGGCATCAACCACGCCCATACCCAAATAACAATGGCCAACGATCGATGTGAGCGCGCGGCTTGCGTCGCGTTCCATTTCGATCAATACGTCGCCCATATCCATAGATTGAGCAGCTCCGGCCAACGCGGCGGGTTTACCTGTTGCAAATCCAATTGCTCCGGGGGCCCACATACCACCAACATGTAAACCGGTTGCCGTTTGTACATGTGATGATGTATAGATATCAACACCTAGGTACGATCCTTTAAAGCCCGGCCCTTTTGCGCTCATGGCCTCATATGATGCCGGCGCAAATGCCAATGCGTTGTTATTTTCAGATCGAATATCAGCTTGGAGATCTTGCCATTGTTCCGGATGCAATAACGCAACATATGGCCCCGGCGCACCTTTACCGGACGCAGCCAATTCCAACGTTTGATATGCCTCAATAAAATCATCAATGGTCAACGCGCCCGCATTGGATACGGATGCAGTAAAGCCGGCAACTGTGGATGCGGTCAATTCAGCAAATAATAGCTCGTATGATTTGGCGATTGATTCAGCAATACGGAATGGATCAACATCCGCGCCCATACCGGTCATGTTTGCCAAATCGGTAATTTTGTACATAAGAGCTTGACGCTTAACAACGATATCGGCGTGGCCATCGGTTAACGATGTTTCAGTAACCGCGCTATCCTCGTTGTATGTACCACCGGTGCCGGTAAATGCTTGGAATGAATCGTAACCATCTAATCCGGCTTTACGTACGCGGATTGTGTCCGATCCCATACCGTTAATTGAGCCAACAAAATCCAAAAATGGCGTGTTGCGCAAATTGCGGGCGTCGGTAATTAATAATTTGATTTCTTGGCTAATCATCTGTTGGAGCCGTAGATCGCCAACCAATGATACGTTTGTAATATTTGCCATGGTAAACCCCAATGGTGTATGTGTTTGTAAAACGTGTGTGTTTGTTCTCTATGGGTTTTACTGCTGTTTCGGGTGCGACCCTACCCACCCAAATTATAAACCAATAAAACGCCGTGTGCAACCCCAAAAAAAACCCCCCAAGGGAGGGGGGGAAAACAACCGAGGCAAATTGTTTTTTTGGTGGGAATTAAAGAGATACTACAATTTCTGCATTTGATACGTTTACAACGCTCTTTACCTTTACATTGTTGGCATCAACCAATTGCACATCCAATTGGATTAAATTGCCGCTTGAATCATACGCCGATACGTGTACAATCTTTTTACCCAAACCGTGGTTGAGCGTGGCAAATGTATTTGCCGTTAAAGATTGCGGCGCAAATTCTTTACGGAAATCACCGAGATCTACCAGAATTGCACCGGTTGTACTGTTGTATTGTGCCATATTATCCGATGCAGAATCGGCACTAATAGCTCCCCTGGCGCGCGCATCCGTAAACCATAGATTTGTGGCGGCTACGTCCTCAGTAATATCGTCGGTTTTTGCATCCAATGAGTATTCGCCATTTGAGTATGCCAAACCGGTACCGGCGGTAAATTCGGCAAACACATCCGATAGCTCAACGCTTAAAACACCGGTTGTACTGTTGTATTGCAACAATTGTACATCAGGGCCGGCAACACTTGCAACCGATACGGCGGCGCGTGATCTTGCATCCGTAAAATATAGATTTCCGGATTCGGTGATCATACTGGTATTGGCTGCTAATTGCAAAACACCGGTACCACTATTGTACGATAGGCCCGATCCGGTTACGCTAATAGCTCCGCGGGCGCGGGCATCCGTAAACCATAAATTGGTTGCGCCTGTATCCTCTGTGATATCATCAGTGATCAACGCCAAATCAATAACACCGGTGCCACTGTTGTACGATAGGCCGGCACCCGATACACTAATAGCTCCGCGCGATCTTGAATCCGTGTAATATAGATTATTGGATCCCTCGCTGATTCCGTCGCTATCAACATTTAACGAGTATGTACCATTGGAATTATCATACGATAGGCCCGATCCCGCTGCAAAAAACCCGCGGATCTCGGCTTGATCGGCTGTAATTTCGCCGGTGGATGCGTTAAAATTAACACCACTTGATGCGCTCAACGCGGCGCGTACTTCGGCATCGCTTACACTTTGGCCCTCGATCTCGGTAAAATCTGCACTTGAACCGGCCGATCCGCCATTGTGGATCCATGTTTGCGCGCGACCTGTAACGCCTGTAAGAATGATTATATCACCCTCTTGTTTTTCGTCGCCATTGGTGTAATTTGCCGTTACCCATGCGCCAATGCTGGTTGCGGTTGTATCAACGGCTACATCGGTAATTGTGAGCGGCTTTAATTTCAATTGCTTTTCACCATTAACGGTTACGAGCTCGGCATAATTTGCGCTATCGGTTGCGATACCAACAACGGCGTTTGCCTCTAAATATTGTTTTGTTACGGCGTGGTTATCGGCACTGATTGCGCCCTCGATTGATACTTGGCCTTTGAATACGTTTTGTGGGCTAAAAAATTCCATGATTGGATATCCTCAATGTTTGCGTTTGTTTGTTTGCGTGGCGGTGCCACGGGTTCATATTAACGCAAATAAACGGTGCCCGTAACTGAATTGTGGAATGTTATAACAACGCGGTTTGCCGTTGGGTGTTGTACGTTGGCGGTAACCACATACCCCCCAATAACAATGGTTGTATTTGGCACATATCCCAAATTATGATCAATAATAACCGTGTTCACATTTACAAAATCGTGGCCGGTTGGCGGTTGTTGAAAAAATACAGCGTTGGCCATGGTTACTCATCCTCTAATATGATCAAAATGGTACCGGTACCCGCTTGCATGGCAACATAAACCGCGTTGGGCCGATCTTTACCACGGCCATATTTTACGCCCAAATAACCATAATTGGCAACAAATACCGCGTTTGCCGATGGTGTGCCATTGTCGACGCCCTCAAATGCAAATTTGCACTCACCTGTTTTTGTACCAATGGTAACCGTACGGGTGCGGGGTGGTAATAATATTTCGGTGTTATTGGTGGTTGCACTAATCGCACGGGTGTGTGGGAATTGGTTAACCGTTGTTAAATCAACACTCATTGTAACGCCTCGTTTGTTTATGGTTAACGGTTTTGCCACGCCTTGCGGATGGCATCACGGTTTGCGCGGTAAAATTCGATATCGCTAGCCCCTCGCTTTAACAGATCACCCGCCTGTGTGGGTGCCGGTTGAGCTCCCGTATTGGTGCGGGGTGGTAATAAAGCCGGCGCAACATCCGTTTGCATGGCATCGGGTGCCGGTTGCGGTTCGGATGTGGCCGCCAATGTTGAGGGATCGGCCGCCGTGGTGGTATCCGTGGCAACCGTTGGGGTGGTTTGCAAATGTGGGCGCAACACCAACGGCGCGTTGGTTGGATCGGCTTTTATGGATGCCAACCAATCGCCCAATGGTACTGGTTGATCGTTGCCTTGCATCGCTTTATTGTATGCCCATTCCACGGCGTCGCGCAATTCGGGATCGGTAAAACCGTTTTGGGCCATCGCGTTGTGGCGGTCGTAACGTTTGTTGGCATCCGTTAATTGTGTCTCCAATTCGGATATTTTACCCTGTAACGTATCCAACGATGCCAAACGGCCCGCGGTGTTATCCAATTCGGTTTGCAACGCCGCCGCCTGTTCTTCAGCTGTAACGGCGCGCGCGCTTAATTTGGTTATGCGGTCTTTAAATGCGGCCTCAATATCGGTTTTTGCCACGTATTCGACGCCCTCGATCTCTTTTGTTCTCATGGTGTTACCTCGTTGTGTTTTTGGTTATTGTAATACATAATATGCCCGTTGGCAATTATAGGAATTCGGCGCGCTCGCGGCGGATCTGTGTTAGATATTCGCGGGCCTCGCGTTCATCCATATCATCAAACATCATCATAACGGCGGTTACGGGGGATATTAAACCGGCGGTTAATTTGGCCGTGATATCCTCACGTTGTGCGCGCATTTCGTCCGGCGTTAATGGCATACTGTGATATGATACCCTGTAACCATCCTCGGGTAAATTGGTACCCAAAAACCGGTTGGCTAACATCGCGGTTTTGCTTAATAGCTCTTCATCACCCATGCGAAATACGGGCGCAAATTTCTTTTGTGCATCCCGTTGCCCACTACGTGATACCGCCAACGCATACCCCGATCGCGGGTCGCCTGATTGGCGGGATATGTCGGATGGGCTTAAACCGGCGGCCAATCCCACGCGCATTTCGTATTTGCTGATTGAATCTAATAACGAGGCGGGATCCGTTGGGTTTGTAAAGCTGCCGACCAACGGTTGGCCCTGTGCATCCGGATCTTGCGTAAATACTAGAATCGAGCTGGGATCGGTGGCAATGGCGGATCGGCGTGCAATTTGATCGGTATCCATTTGGGATAGCCCCGCAACCGATAGGCCCGCCACGTATTTTTGGGCCCATGCACAATCACGTACACAATGCACCCACATGGAATACAATACCGCGGATGTTAAAGAACCGTAAACCATTTGTGAGGCGTTATAACTATCCCACAAAAACCCCGTTTTTTCAGCGTGATACAATACAACCGGTAAAAATGGCCGGCCATCGGCATCGCGGTATGGGTAATCAACACCGGTATGTGTTGGATGGCCCATATATGTTTGCGATACATCGGCGCCCAATGTACCATCATTGTTAACGGCAAACATGCCAAACATTGGTTGATCTAGATCTCGAATATCCAACACATCCGCAACCCAATCATATTTGCCGGTATCGGGGTGGCGGCGCAAACGCATTTCGCGGTAATATGTTGGGGTATCCGGCCGATCCGGATCCGATTCACAATAAACAAAATCAGGCGTCACCAATCGGTATTGGATGCCGGGGTAATCCGCTTGCACATCGGTGTGCGGGTTAACGTCGATGCGTATAAACGATTCACGCAACCCAATAACCATTTGTTGGGTGCGTTGCATCAATGGCCACAAACCCGATTTTGTTACGAGGCCCTCGCGGGATGTTAACGCCTCAATATTGCCACGCATGTTTGTTACCGTTGGTGTTTCATGGTACAACACGGATAATTGGCGGGTGATTTGTTCAAATGGATTTGATGATAGATCGGCCGGCCCCCATGATTCACGGCGATCCGCCGGTAAATGCCGGCTTAATTCATCCTCTAGATCTTCTTCCCACGCGCCAATAATCAAGCGGCGGCGCAATGCCGTGTGTTGCCATCGGTTTTGGCACTCGGGTGTGGGTGCAAATGGTGTAACGGGTATTGGCTGTTGCATTTTTGGAGCTCCTAATAAAACCGGATCGGTGCCGTGGGTGCTTGGTATTTTACATCAATGGTTGGTACCAATGTATAACGCAACGCATCGATACAATGCCCGTATTCATCGCGGGATCGTAATGATTGGTTGCGTTTCATTGTCCAACGTTGCAAACTCATTATAGTACGTTGGCAACGGGGATGGATAAAAAAGTTTTTACGCGCCTGTATTGAGTGAATCAACGCCGCGCCATGGTAAACACTGTAACGGGGTTTACGTACGGTACGAATACGCCACGGTAAATTGTTGGGGGGGTATTGTAAGACCTTTTCAAATGCCCGCATCAATAGCGAATTACTCATTTTACCCGCACCGCCCGATCCGCCATAATGGATATTATCGCCTGTCCATCGGCATTGGCCCGGCTCAACATGGTTACGTTTTAACATTTCCAAAATTGCACGCGCGTGTGCCTCGGGTGTGGCGGCCCCGCTCGTATATTCATCCAACACATACACGATCGGTTTTTCAGGATCGGCCATGTTGATCGCCGCCAATATGGCAACCTGTGCATTTGGTTGTGAACCGTGATCAACGCCAATACCAAATTCATATTGGCCACCGGGCGGTGCGGGTAAGCTGCTAATCATTGTTTCATCAAATTGATCAAAAACGCGGCCCTCGGGTATGCCCACGGCCCAATCACCATTTAACCGCGCGGCCCGATCAATTGGCAAATACGTTTGGGAAATACGATCAATGGTGGATTGGGCTATCAATGGATTTAAACCCATTGGCGTCGTTGCCTCAACCGTTAACGGGGCTTGGTGGCATGATACGGTGCCCTCATCCACCAATTTTTTTAAATATGTTACATCCTGACCAACGGGGGTCATGGTAATACCAATTGTACCCGTTTTGCCACCGGCACCGCCTCGCAAAACGCGAGCTGCAAGCTCGCCCCAAACATCTTGGCCAACCGGCTCATCTATCGCAACATACGAGATCGTAGACGATGCAAGGCCCAAACCTTGGTTAGCTGTTTTTACCATGATCAACGAACCGTTACGAAATCTAATAACGGGGTGGATGCCTCTAAACCCACGCCCCGGCACAAATTCACAATCGGGGTGTAATTCGTTTTTGGGGCACATGTTATACAATTTTTCTTGGATCGTAATGCTTTGTTGGTGGCTGTGTGTGATCAAAAATGCTTGTATTGGAGGCGGATCCGTTTGTATGTACGGATGGGTGCCCAAACATCGGTGTATCAATTCGGCACACGCGGCCATGGTTTTACCCACTTGGTTACCACCCAATAATAATTTGATCTTGGATGTATCCCGCATCCATGCGTGTTGGGGTGGCGTTGGCCGGAAATATGCCAACGGGTTTACATCCGCACGGCGTTTAATTTTCCGGATGTTGCCAGTTATTGCCCGAATACTCAACAGGCACCCCCAAATGCGCCGCACCCTCGCACAATACGATGGCCACGGAATCGCCCCGCAATTTGGCCAATGCTTGGCACGTCATTATGTAATTTATGGCCCGTGGCTCGGTACCGGTTCGCCATTTTAAAATCATTGTGGGATTGGATCCCAATTGATCGGCCAACCATGTAATGGTTTTGCCATGCGTGGTTAAATTGCGGCGCACCCACTCGCCAAAATTGGCCGTTTTTTTTGTTCTCATCATTTACCCCGTGGCAATCACATGGATCGCACCCGCAACACGCACAAAATGCCATTATTTGCGCCTCGTAACTAAATCCACACACGTATTATAATCCACATTTTCGGCATTGCACACGCCAAATATTGCAACGCTGTTTGCCACGTTGCTAATTTCCTCACATTCGGATTGAGCTGCCCCCGCGCCGTTTGTTTGCAAACGGCAAAACATCTCACGGCACAACATCGGGCCGTGTGTATTCATCCAATCGGCACCGCATGATACGGTTAACATATCGGTGGCGGTTAGGTTTTTGGCAACATCGTTACGCGCATCAATGGCCGCGCGCAAATCACCAATTTGATCGGCCAAACCCGTATTGGGATCCGCCTCGGGTTGCCGGGTATGTATCCACCACACCACCGCAACGGTTGAAAATACACCGCTAAATGCGCCCCACGCCGCCGCCTGTATTATGCTCATGCTTTACCCCCTTGTAATGGTATCACGTTGGCCAATTGTTGTACGTTTTGTTCGAGCTGTTGCCGCAACACGGGCGGTAACGTAATAATGGCGTTTGTTATCTCACTAATCAATTGTTGATCTGTTAGGCCCTCGAATTCATCACCCATTTGATTTTCGGCCTCGATTTGTCGTATGTTTGCAACCACGTGCAACAATTGCCGTTGCAACGCCGCGTACGCTTGCCATGATTGGGCGGCCTGTGCTTGGTTGATCGCCTCGTTTAAATCGGCGGCCTGTTTGCGCAACAATTGGTATGTATCGGTGGGCATTTCCACGCGCTCGGTTTGTTCGGTTTCGATCCGGCCATCCTTTACAAATCCGTGGCGTCGCTCCAATACCCACGCCGCGCATTTCCAATCTTTTGTGGCGTGATCTTGAATCAACGCCAACATGCGATCGCCGTTTTGCGCTTCAGCTGCCAACACATCGCGCCGGAAATCAACAAATTTACCATGCGGTGCCGTTTGGCCCTTTTTCATCCAAATATAAAATGTTGATTCATGGATACCGGCAATGTTGCACGCCATGCGGTACGTTGAGCCACGGCCCACCGCCTGAATGATCAACGGGGCCACCTTTTCAAATTTACCGGTTTTGGTTTTGCGTTTGGCCGGTGTTTTGGCACCGGCTTTTGGTTTTGGGGTTTTGGATTTACTCATTTTTACGCCTCGAATATCTGGTTTTTTTTGGAAAAATTTACACGTATCAAAAAAAAGTCGTGGTTCATGCAGTGCCCCCCCCCTATGGCCCGCGCACATGGTGTTGGGGGGTGTGTTTGGGGGTGTGTTGGGGTGTCATATGAACCGATCTAACCATTGATCCCACGTACCCACAAATATATTGAGATCGTGGCCCATTTCGGCGCGTACCGTTTGCCATGTGCGCGCCTGTGCGGCAACCTCGGGTGCCGGTTCGCCATCATCATTTAACAATACGTACAATTCATTATTGGGATCGGTGGCAAAATATGCAACGGCCGCCATTATAGATTGTTGGCCGCGGTTGTACTCTAATGATCTTTCGGGTATTCCATACATGCCGCTTGTTATGTTGCAATGGATGGATGATACAAACACCGGATCCAATTGGATACCATCCACCAAATATTTGTGCATAACCGCAACGCGTTTTGCCCAATGGATTTTGTTAGATTCATACGGGGCAATGATGTGTTGTACCTTAATCATTGTAACGGCCTCGGGTTTTGTTGCGCTCGCGTTGCCAACGGCGTTTGCGATCCTCGCGTTTGCGTTTGCGTTGGTTTGGTGTTGGTGGCTTTAACTCACCATCCCGCCACATCCGATACGCGATCGCCGTGGCTTGGCGTTGGGGGTATCCCTCGCGCATCAATATAACAATTTTGCGTGATATTGCGTACTCTTTCAAATTCATGATACCGCCACGTTTGGGTTATAATCATGTATACAATATACCACAACGGGGGGGTTATGCCACAATATCAGGTACCACGCAACATACGTACGATTGCCGATCGTGCGTTGGAATACAATAGATCGTTACCACAATCAAAACGAGCTGCATATAAAGAGGATGGCGGTAAACGTGTACCCGGTACGGGTATGTTAACGGCGCGGCGGTTGGCATCCGGCCGTGTGGATGATGATCAAATATTGTTAATGGCCGCATGGTTTGCACGCCACGGTGCCACCAATGCCAGTAAACGCCGCGACCCCTCCAGTAAAGCCGCGATCGCGTGGGCCCTTTGGGGTGGTACGCCGGCCCAACGTTGGGTTAAACGCATGGCAAAACAGATAGAATCGGGTAAAAACACTTAAAAACAGGTACGTTTTTGCCTATGATATCCAACGGCCCGCATGTGTACCATGTTGGGCCGTTTTTGGTGTTTGATCTTTGTTATTTATAGATATATATATTTCAAAATAAAATTGTAATTTAAGTGTTGATTATAGAATAATATAACTATAAAGCGCGCACCGCCGATATCATAGCCGGATCGGCTATCTGTTTTTAAGTGTTTTTAAGTGTTTTTACCTGTTGATTGTTTCCGATCTCGCCATAGCCGGTACATGTGGCCCACAAACAATTTAAAACGTAGCCATACCGAGGCCCGCGCCAATAACATGTACAAATCATAACAATCGTAAACATCCGTGGCGGCCGTGTGAGCTGTTGGCCGTACCCATCCCAAAAACGCCCGCACCGTATCCATTGATAAATCGGGGCAACCAATCGGCGTTAAATGTTCATGTACGAGGGTAATGGTATCAATGCCACGCAAACGTGGTATGCGGTGCCCGCATCGCTTAAACGCCTTGTTTATAAAGCCAATATCAAATGCCACGTTATGGCCAACCACCACGCACCCATCCAACATAATGCCGAATACATCCGCAATATCTTTAAATTCGGGCGCGTTGGCCCAATCACTCGGTGTATATCCGTTGATCTCCAATGCCACCGGATCCGCCGTGGCGATGTGTGCCGGCGCAATGCGTTTATGCCAAAATTGTTTGGTGCCATCATCCAATACAATCAACGCCGCGATTTCAATTATTTCGTGGCGGCTGTTATCGAGCCCTGTTGTTTCCGTATCTATAAAAACCAATTTGGCCATACCATACCCCCGTGTTGTGTGTTGGTGGGTACAATATAGCCAAAATATGCAACGTATTATGTGCCGGCCGTTATGTTATCAAATCATCCAACAAACCAGCTTGCACAATACGTTGGCCGATCCATTGTGAACACTGAGGCACGATCGCATTGCCCAACGCCTTTAATTGTTCTTTTTCAATTCGTCGCATGGCTCGCCATTGGGATCGATCCACCCCTCCGGGAATCCCATCATCCATTGTACAAATTGTGGGTTTAGGCGGTTGGGATTGTTGCCAGTATGTTTTACATCCATCATTGCGCTTAATGTTTTTGAATTTCGCCGGTGTTCGGAGGGTGCGCCGGTCTCTTTTGCCAAATGTGCAACCGGTGTTGGCAACATCCCCCGTTGTATCATGTACATTAACGGGCGGCCGCCCTGTTTGTATTGGGTTTTGTGTTCGCATCCCGTGGCCGTTGGCGTTGGCAATAACCCGTGTTGGGTTTGGCTGCTCGGGGGTATATGCAACGCAAAACCACCGCCGGCGTTGGTGGGGTGCGCCGCATTGTGCAGCTGATATAATACCCCATTCAACACAATACCCGAGGGTGGCAAGGGATCCGACCACCTCGGATCCCCCCATGGCAACAATGTTTGGCACGTTTTCCAATATTGCAATTCGTGGTCGTAGCTCGCTAATGATTCGCCACATTTCCCACCATAAACCCGATCTTGTTTCATCTTTAATAATCCCCCGTTGTTTGCCGGCGGTGCTGATATCTTGGCATGGAAATCCACCACATATAACGTCCACCGGTTGTAAATTGTGTGCGCCCACTTCGCGCACATCGTTGTGTATTGTTGCATTGGGCCAATGTTTGGCCAATATGGTTTGGCAAAACGCATTTTGTTCTACTTGCCAAACCGTTGTGGCATCACCAAATGCGCGCTCCAAACCGAGCTCAAACCCGCCAATGCCGGCAAATAATGAACCTATTTTAATCATTGACCCACACCCGCCCCGTTTTGGTTTGTTTGGTACGGTAACCGAGATCACGGCATATTTGCGAGATCCGGCGCGATAATCCCACATGCCGTTGGCCCATCGGTACATCCAACGCATCCAATATTGCATCGGTGGTTGCCGGCATTTCGGGGTTTGCATGTGGCCCGTTTGCCGCTTGCAATACCTTTTGTGCGGTTACGGCCCATGGATCGGCAACAATGTATGCGTGTTGGATGCGCTCCAATTCGGCGGCCTCGTTTGGTGTTAGATGCCATTGCATACCGTTATTGTATTCGTGCAACGCCTCACGAAATAGATCAACACGATTTGTTGCCACCCAATCAACATCAACAGGGCGCACGATTTGCAACGGCCAAAAACGCCGCTCGGGGCCATCCGTTAAAAATTGCATATCGTTGGTGGTTGCAACAAACACCGTACGCCGTTTGCGCAATACGGGGGTTTTACCCCATGTTGGCCGGTAACGATCCGCGGGGGATGTTAAAAACATTTTGGCATTGTTTGCCGATCGGCCGTGCAGCGCGTGCATTTCGGCCAGCTCCCACACCCACACCAACGATTGGTGGATTAACTCGTATGCGCTTTTATTGGTAATGTTGATATTGCTATCACTAAACCATTTTTGCCCCGCCAATGCGCGTAATACGCGGCTTTTACCCATCCCTTTTGGGCCAACCAACGTTAACACCGTGTGTACATCGCAACCGGGATCCATGATTCGGGCAACCAACGATACCATAAACCGTACGGCCAACATATCGTAAAACGGTTGTGTACCGTTTGGCACCTCAACCCCCCAACGTTGATCAAACATACCGGCAATGCGTGGTGTATCCACATCGGGATCCCACGCCGGCAATGATTCCAACCATGCGCGGATGGGCTCAACACGGTTTTGGTTGGCAACGCGGATTATGCACCCAACCAAAAATGTGTCTTTGGTTTTCAATCTGTAATCACGCTCGAGATCCAACGCTATTTGCTCAATGTCGCACGGTTCTAACATGGCCCCGTGATACAACACACGATCGGATTGCACGCAATATTGCAATGTTTCATATTTGGGATCCCCCTCGAGGATCAACGCCAAATTGTGGCGGCTACAAATCGCGGTGGGCAATTTGGTTATGTTGCCATCGGCATCGAATTTTGCGGGGTTTTTTGTTAGTTTGTGCCACGTGTCCAGGTGACCCGAGGCGGGGCAATGTGAACGATCGATTTTATGGCCCAATGATTCGGCAATGGTTAATATTTTGCTCATGATACTACCTTATTGTGTGCAATTGTGTACGGTATGGCCTCGGTTATAACGGCCTGTAATGGTTGATTTGTTAGCGTTGCAATGGCATTGCAAATACGCAAAAATGTTAACATGTTTGGATCGAATTGCGTTAACCGCCACGGGTGTAACGTTTGATACCCAACGCCCGCAATTTGTGCAAACGCCGTGCGGGTCAATTCTAAATTCTGTAATTTGGTATTTAACCACTCGTAAAACGTCATTGTGCCAGCTCCTGAATTGCCCACCCGATTATGTGATGGTGGTAAATTATCAATGTTTCGGTGCCACCCTCGCAAATAACGTTGGTGAACACGTACCGGTGATCGTGCGCCTTGGTTTTGGAGATCACCGCAAACAATATTGCCATGTGTTGTTGTGTTAACGGCCGGTTGATTATGATTCGTTGCATTATGCACCCCCAACGATTGGGTATTTTATCCGATGCAATGCCCGGTTGCGTAGCTGGTTATACATGCGCCGGTTGGTTTTTACTTGGTTTGCGTGTTTGGTGGCCGCTTGCAATGTTGCATATGTGTTTACATACGCCCATTGCCCCGCAACCCACATAAACAACGCAAAACGTTGTGCGGTTGGTTGTATTTTGGTTTGTACCATCGTTTGCCTCGTATGGTTGGTTAATGGGCCCCGCGGGGCCCGTTGGTTGTTATTTGTTGCGGCGTTTAAAGGCCAACATTTTTTGGTTAAGTTCTTCATTAGCAAACGGTGGAAATTTATGGCCGTTGTACTCAAAATGCCATTTGCGTTGCACGGCACACACCGATGCGGTTAAACCATTGCGCAACGTAATCCGTACGTTGTAACCAGTAATTGTTGGTTCTAATTGCAATGTTGCCGGTATTGTTTTGCCATTGTGTGTAAAAGTGATTGTTTCCATTTTTTGCCTCGGTTGTTTTGTAACCCCTCATTGGGTATACTTATATATACCATGTGTGTACATATGTATGCAAGTAAAAAACGCATTTTGTTTAAAATAATTTCAATTGGCGCGCGTGAGCTGTATATCTGGCAACGGCGTTTGCGTGATACTCGGGATCTATTTCCCACGCATCCAAGGCGTAACCGGCATTGTAACATGCAATGGCGATAGATCCCGATCCCAAATGCGTATCAATGATGCGATCCCCCTCGTTTGCAAACGTATCCAATAACCATTGGTACAGCTGCACCGGTTTTTGTGTTGGGTGGATCTTGCCCTTGGTACGATTATCAAATTTAAACAATTTGGCCGGTTTGTTGTATGATGTCCAAGCGAGCTCAATTTGTGAGAAATTGGGCCACGGTTGGCATTTATCCCACGCAATAACGCAACGGCCACCGTGCGCCCAAATACTCGGGAAATAGTTACCGCCCCAAATGATCTGGTTACGCGATACACGCCGCAATTGATCAAAATATTCCGGGGTGGGTGCGTTATCCCACGCATCCGCTTTACCATGGTGGGCAAAAAATGCGCGGTCGCCATATTGCCCACCGCCGTTTAAACCACCGCCCAACCATGATTGTTTATCCATCCCGTACGGCGGATCCACAATTGCCAAATCATACGCGTTATCATCCATGGCCCGCATGGCGTCCAAGCTATCACCCAAATGTAAATTAATCATTGTGTTACCTCCTTAAAACAATTTTAATTGGCGCGTGTGTGCCTGATATCTGGCAACGGCGTTTGCGTGGTATTCGGGATCTATTTCCCACGCATCCAAGGCGTAACCGCTGTTGTAACATGCGATGGCAATGGATCCCGATCCCAAATGCGTATCAATGATGCGATCGCCCTCGTTTGCATAGTTATCCAATATCCATTGGTACAACGCCACCGGTTTTTGTGTTGGGTGCATCCGGTTGGGATCGGTACTGTTTATTTTTACATATCGCGCCGGGCTGTTAAAACTGGTTACCGCTAATTCTACTTGGCTCATGGTTGGTACGTACGTCATTTTATCCCAAACAATAAAGCACCTGTAACAATTAACAGGGAAATAATTACCGCCCCAAATGATTTGGTTACGAGATATGCGCCGCAATTGATCAAAATATTCCGGTGGCGGGATCTCATTATCCCAATCATGAGCTGCAAATTTTGTTTGGCTATTTCTGGTTTTTTTGGGATCTTTACCACCGTATGTTTTGTTGCCTAATCCGTATGGCGGATCCACTATCGCCAAATCATACGTGTTATCATCCATGGCCCGCATTGCCGCCAAGCTATCACCCAAATGTAAATTAATCATTTTGTTACCCTCGTTTTGCGTTTGTGAAATTCGTAATCGTAATGCGCCCGTATCAAATCCATGATCAAACGCTCATATTGATCGGGATCCTTGGCAATGGCCGCCGTGAGCTCGTAAATACGGTAAAATGGCATTGTGTGCGTGTGTTGCAACCACCGGCGCACCGTGGCGGGTTGTACATCGCAATATTGCGCGATTTGGGCCACCGTTTTACCATTGGCATTGGCGGCGTTTATAACTGCATTGCCCAATGTTGAATATTTGATATTTTGATTCATTTTAACAGATCCTCGAGGGTGCCAAACCACCCGCATTTGTTTTGCCGGTTACAACGGGGCCAAACAACGCCGCCGATTGTTTCCGGATCGATTGTGTAATACACCTCGTTATGGGCGCAATTTGGGCACGTGATGTTGCGTACATTGTTACCGTTAACCGTGGCCCCAATTTGATTTGCAACAGCTAACCGCACACCGGGATCCAACATCGCCATGCGAACCGTTTTTGTTTCCGTACCTCGCAACGTGGTTTGCATCGGTTTGGGGCGCACAAATCGTTTTGGCACCGGTACGTGGCTGTAATCCAAATCGAGATATGGCACACCCAAATGCACCGCCGTTTGGTGGTAATGCGCGGTGTGCATTGGATGTTTTGCCGTGCGTGTTGCCTCGGGTATGGTGTAACGGTAATAACCGCGCGCCGCATCATTGATTGCGGATTGATCGGGCATACCACGGCCCACCACATCGATCCACAGCTCATTGGCGGCGGTGGCCGCGCGATCCCAATCGGTGGCCGGTATTGGATTGGCCAACGGTAAAATAACGCGGTATTTGTGCCAATGCGGTTTATGGCTAAATGATGTGTGAGCTATCACGGCCCAATCACCAAACAACCGCCACGTATCAAATGCGGTTAACCCATCATCCATATCGTACACCAAACAGTTAATGGCAACGGCGTTGGCTTTGGATCGGGTACCGTTAAACGTGGTTGGTGACCACATCGGGATGTGTTGTTTTTGTTGCCCACTGGCAACGGGGGTTGTTAACGCACGGGCCAATTGTGTATCACTGCATATTTGCCGTTGGCCCCGCGTGTTTAACATGTGTGTAAATGTTGTAATTTCCATTATTTGCCTCGGATGGAATATACAACCCTGTAATGTTATTGTATCTCGGGTTGGTGGTTGTAAATTGTGTACATGGTGTGCGGTGTTTCGTATGCGTTGGCGTAATAATCCGTGGCTTGTATCTCAACCACCAAATTATCATCAACCCATACGCCCGATTTGCTAATGGCATCCATCACCATTTTGATCAAATTATCAATATCGGGTTTTGTTGTTTTCAACACGCGCCCAGGGCCTTTGATCCTAGCCGGCCGGCGGTGGATGAATTGCACGCACAATTTTAACGGCATGTTGGCCAATGGCGGCGCATCCCCCCAATCATTTGTAATCGTATCGATCGCGTGTTGCATGTATTCGCGTGATTTGGGCGGCGTGTACGCATGGCCCGAACGAGCTAACCGAGGCCGGCCCATCGCAACCGGCGGCCCCGCAATTAATCCCGTATGTATTGATTTCCACATTTTAACGCTCCAATGATTGCAACCGCATAAACGCGGCGCAATGTTCATTTACCACATCGTTGTTAATGATGTTGCCATAATCATCATACACCGCATATAACGCAACGCATATACGCAATAAGAAATGGCTCGCGGGGTATTGTGTACCGTTTAACCATTTATCCAATGCGGGTTTACTACAATGGATCTCGTTTGCCAATTGTACTCGGGTAAAATCCGATGCATCCACCGCGGCATGTAACGTTGCCGCGAACCCACCGCCCGCCAACATTTTTTTGGCCACGGTGCGCCCATACTGTTTTACCAATTGGCGGTGTTTTGTATTTTCCATGTTTAACATTTTGTACCTCTATAGTGTGTTGTAAATGGTTGCCAGATATGCCAACGCCTTAAACGCTGGAAATATTAACATTGCACCGCCCAATGCCATTATACATTGGCCGATCGTTGTGCCGAGCTGTTGCGCCTGTTGTTTGTTCATTTTGTTACCTCGGTTGGTGGTTTATTTTACGTGGCACACATCGCGTATAGGTTGATTTGTACCACGCAAAACAAACCGGGTTGGTTGTTTATAAATTGTTTACGAATAATGCGATTTGTGCGTGTTCATCATCCGATAATTCACAAATGCGATTGCTGAAACGGCCACGCATTAAAAAATTACACGGATAACGGCCATGGAATCCAAACGGTTTTAATACCATGATTAAACCACATTCGGGGCGGCCACTACCAAGTACACACACAACAATATCGGTTGATGGTATCTCACTTATTTGTGTTACATTTTGCATTGTATAACCATGTGGTAATTGATAATTTTGTGGTAATTTAAATTGTTCTCTCGAAACGTTTGTCGCCTTTAAATAAAATTGTTGATCGTATTCATTGTACTCAATTACGCAGCTGAACAAACCGCCATTTTTACCCTTACTAATAAATTTGTATACGGTATCGGTTGGCATGTTGCCGTTTTGCATTTCTTCTAATAATATTTGCGCCTGTTCGTATGATACATATGGTTGCATTT
>Ga0208644_1000677_pt1 | contig 30191 bp, 43 predicted proteins | sample VirMetDEL_Nov_18_FD_184517 | JGI IMG/M metagenome (GOLD analysis project Ga0208644, IMG submission 184517) | Aqueous microbial communities from the Delaware River and Bay under freshwater to marine salinity gradient to study organic matter... | ecosystem: Environmental > Aquatic > Marine >...
GCATCCCGTAGCCATTGCTTTCTGTGATGGTAACGAGTTTCACAGAATGAAGTCATCCTGCTGATTCTCTTCAACTTCACGAAGGAGATTGCGATACACGGGTTCTTTGCCGATGTAGCCCTGCGCGGCGCAGAATTTGCGGTAATCAGCGAAGTTCATCTGTGTGCCAGGGGGTGGGTTGTCAAGATCCTCGATGGTCCAGTAACCCTTACGGATGCCGTCGCGAAGAATCCTGAGGGCTGATGCGGTGTCAAAAGATCGCTGCATTGATGTTGTTGTCGATGGTGATCCATTGCTGCTTTAGAAACAGCGCTAATTCGCGGTCGTGAGCAGGGCTGATAAAAGGACGAAGTAAACGATCATCACGTTCAACAACGTCCCCACCGATGCCAATTCGCCGGGGCTTTAATTTCTCCTCATTAATAATGATGTAACCCATCTCCCATCCGTAAAAAGTGCAGACTGGAGTGTGTTCACGAACAAAGAGAACACAAACTTTGACAAAAGGAGAAAAATAAGTCTTCCGCTTGTAAAGGTTGTGTTTGTACAGAGTCAATGGTGATCCTGTTTTACCACAAGCATTTGGCTCAGTAGCGCGAACCTCCCAGAGATTGTCAACGTCAATATCACCTCGCCCTTCGCTTGATTTCATTCGATCAAAATCAGGTTCAATGCCGAGATAACGACAAAGGGCGACTTCACCTAATGCACCAAGAAAAGCAAAACGATCACGACGCGTGATAGCAGGAGCGCATTCAACTGAGCCATCTCTTTTATTGTTGTCCGCTTGATGATGTGCAACATCAAAACAAGCAAAACAATCCTCAGGCGTGAGCTGAAGAGATTTGACGGTCATCAAAACTCCGTCTCCTTGTACGAGCCGAACGATTTCAGGTTTCCCCAAACCTTTTCCTTGACAGCGGCACGCTGCTCATCGATGGCGTGGGGATGCCTCGCGAACCTTGATGAACGCGGTGAGTTGGGATCCTCCTCGCCTGCATTGGGACAGAACGTCCAGAACAGACCGTCCGAGTCGTACCTCCCGATCGGATGCCCGTAGGAGGCATTAGGAGGCGGCGTGGTGCCTTTCGTGGCGGTGTAGCTGCCCTTGCTGGATTTGGGGTCAGCAACCGCCCAGACGGTCATCCCAGCGAACTCAGGGGAATACAGATCCATCAGTCGTACACCGTGATGCCGTTGATCACACGTGGACCAACAGGGACGTGATCCTCAAGCAGAACCGTGTAGCGCTCATCGCGCAGCCAGCGGAAAGCGTCGGGAAGGGGTGCGCACCACTCGTCCTGCATCCTCGCCTGCTTGACCTGCTCCACCGCCCTTCTAGCGGCTTCCACGAGCCTCTCAGGGGCTTCCTCCTTGACCACCTGCTTCCACTGCTCGAACGCCTTGTTCTTGCTCTGGGAATTCGCCTTCAGCGGCGCTCGCTGATACGTGTTCCAAAATTCGTTAAAGCCGTCGTCGTAATCGGGTCTTACGCGCTTTTTCTTAGCGCTAACAGCTTTAATTGATTGTTTTAAAGAAGTATCTTCTTTAATAAGAGAAGAAGAAGAAGTAGAGGCTTCGCTCCCTTCGGTTCGCTCCGCCAGCGTACTGGGCGTGTCAAGCGCTTGCTCGATCAAAAGGGCGCAGAACGTAGCTGTTGGAAGGGATCTGGGCTTTGTAACGAGAAGTTTCTCGGCGGTGAAGGCGTCCAGAGTGAGCTTGATGACCATCGAAGCGTCTGTACCTGTGGTTACCTCAGGTTCCATGAAGTGCGTGAAAGCGACCGGAGCGTATGCGGTACTTCGGGTGCCGTCAAGTCACCTGAGGTATCCGCAAGCACAATCTCAACGAACTTTTTTGAGACGCAACCCAATCCTGATTTTTGGGTTATGGTGATCTGGTACTACATGCCTAACCATGGCTATTTCTCTCACCGCCAAAGCTTCCAGCACCAAGACCGTGATGCTGCAGATCGACCCTGAGCTGTACGCACGCATCAAAGCCGCTGCGAAGCACTACAACATCGCTGCTTCCGCTGCCATGCGTCAGATCCTCGAGCAGGGCATCGAAGAAGTCGAAGCGCACCTCGGCTGATGACAAGCACTCCCGTCTATCCAAATCTGGCGGGAGTCATCACTCTCTCTGACGTAAAGCAGAAAGGGTCTGGCTCCTATGCCGCTGATTACGTCCCCTGGGCGAAGGTCATGCAACTGCTGAATCAGCACTGCAATGGCTGGCTTCCTGAACTTGTCACCGCAGACGACAGCAGCTACGTCCACAAGGCACCCAACGGCACCGGTTACCTCTGCATTCAGTTCGTCAACGGCAACTGCTACACGCCCGTGTGGATCTACGCCGTGATGGACAATCGCAACAACCCGATTGCCTACGACAAGATCAGCGCCCGCGATCTTGCAGATTCCGCCCGTCGTGGCATCTGCTCCGCTGCCGCTGCTTACTTCTCACTCGCCTACGAACTCTGGGCAAGGGAAGAGGTGAGTGCCACTTCTGAGAAAGTTGAGACTCAACCTGAGATTCAACTGCAACAGGAGGAAGTCAAGCCTGCACCCAAGACGGCGAAAAAAAAGGAGCAGCCCTCACAGCCGCTCCCCGTCCCCACTGCAACGGTAGTCAACGATGAGCTGATTACCAAATGCATGGATTTGATCCAAGACCGTCTTGATCGCACTGCTCAGGTTGCATGGATTGCCGACAAGGCAACAAAATGGAACCTTGATGGCGATGGCAGCAAGCTCAAGCAGATGACTACTGATCAACTGCAGGCTTGCATCGACGAGCTGTCTGCCAAACCACCTTTGAAGCAGTGATGGCTATCCCTGCGGGTAACAAGTACAAGGTGCAAGTGCTTCTTGACCCGAAGGCATACGAAGCCATGCAGCGCGAAATCATTCAGCGCTACGACACGCCGCACCGCGTGACGGAATCATCCCTTGCCAACGAGATCATCAAATCTCACTACGCAATTCTCGAACCTCAAGATGAGTGACTTTCAATCGGCATTTGATGCCAAGTTCACGTTGTTTGACGTGAAGGAGAAAAAATCTGATCGCGGTCCAGACAAAACTGGCTCGATTGAGATTGAGCTGAATGAAGCCATGAAATTGGCTGAATGGCTCACTTCACAACCCGGTGAAGATGGCTACGGCGGCACCACCGTCATCAAGATTCCTGTTTCCGCTTGGAACGCAGAATCTAAAACAGGCACCAAATACATCAATGGCAAGATGTGGGCAAAAAAGTCTGAAGGCGTCAGCATCCCCAACACGATCTTCTGATGGATAGGGACAAGCTCGTTGCTGCAATGCAGCAGGAAATCAAGGAGATCATTGCCCTGCAAACCATGTTGAAAAACTTGGAAAAGGCAGAGCAGCGTGGCTACGAAACAGCGGAAGCCAATCGGTTGCACGCTATTTCCACCATGTTTGCAGCCAGCAACGAGTCCCTGATCGGTGCTTATTTCAAGGAGAAAGATGAAACCAAACGCGATCAACTTTCCTGAACTTTTTCCCGACTGGAATGAGCCATTGACCGGTCCGGGTGTGTCCTATTGCGTTGCCACCAATGCCCGGATGTTCGACTACGAATTGCTTCTACCCGGTGAGCGTAGTCTTCGCGGCTGCATCCGTGCTGTTAGCAAGGAAGATGCTGCGCGGCTTCTTTCCAATCGGCATCCCAACTGCTCCATCGTTGAAATTGGCGCGGGACGCCGAATCAGTTCTTCAGCAAAGAAGGCTTGACCCATGTTGAATCAAAAGCGCTACGTGCCGGATCAACTCAAGCCTTTAATGCCACCACCACCGCCAATTCACCCTGATCCTGAAATTGATCGGGTATTGATGGCTGAATACGCAATCCAGCGCTATCGCGCACGACTTCACATTGAGACTGAGGATTGATCATGATCAAGTTTGATTTAGCCGATCTGGAAGAATCTGTTGCGTTCTTCCTTCAAATTGCTCCAAGCAAGCCGGGTGCGCAGGACACCTTCGCGATGGAAAACCGCACGTACCTGCTGGATGCGTTGTACGAAATGGATGGACGCGGCAAGCCTGACCACCCAATGCATCACACGTACACCGGGCTGTACCAGAAGTACGTGAAAGGAGCATGAAGGCTTATCGCGGTCTTCCCCGCTACCGTTCTTCTAGGTGGCTTCCCGTTATGGCTCCCAACGCCGATTTCGAATTTACGGAAGGTCACATCCGTATCTTGCTCTGGATGTGCGAGTCGCATCAAGACTGGATTGACGAAGCATCCGCTCAACTGATGATGAACGGCGAGATGCCTTCCGATAATTTGATGCGGTGCCGCGAAGGTCTTGCTGATCTGAAATGTTGGGGTCTGCGTTTGCTTGAAGTAATTGAAGCGACGCCCTTTGACGATGATGATGAAGAAGATGAATACGACGACGAGTCGGACGATGACGATCTACAGGAACTGGCAGGTTTCATCAACGATCTCGAAACCCAATGGCACAACAATCGAAGTCTTGGAAGACGGTCCGTACATCCTGTACAGAAGTTGCAGAGGTGGGTTATGTCGCTATTCGGACGATCTATGGCAGGCTGAGATTTACTGCGAGCATCTGAACGGCAACGTGCCTACTGGTTACTTTGGTTGATTGCCTGCTGCATAAATTCGTCTTCTAAATGTGGTTTGCCGAGGTTGCGAGCAGCTTCACCGGCAAGCCACTTTGTAATGGTGCGTTGCTGATGCAGCATCGTGTTCAGCAGCAGGGCAGCGTTGTATATCCCATGTATATCCCCATTGCGCAGCCATTCTTCAAGCATCTTGGCGGTAGCAGCTTCAGAGAACAGGCTCTCCGTCGTCCGCTCAATTGGATGCATTTCCATGGTGTGCTTTAGCAGCAGCTACTGCCGTACTCTCGGTATCAAAGCAGCTAGGTAAATAAAAAACAGTGTTTTGTTTTATATACCACGCAGACCAGTAACCCAGCAGACCATAGGAAACCCAGACGGCACCGAAGCCGTCCCGCGCAAATTGATTTGGCATCATCTTTTCTTCTACCTTCCACGCAAATGTCTGCCTAAAATTCGGGCAAAACAGGAGCCGCCATGCGTGCGTGGATCGACGAGACCAGTCTGATCCCAAAGCGTGAAACACGGGCGAGATTTCGGTTAAAAATCTTTGAAGCTTTTGAGTGTAATTGTGCCTATTGCGGTGAACACGCGGAATCGCTAGATCACGTGGTTCCTAGGCATCGTGGTGGACAGACCGTGATAGAGAACCTAGTGCCAGCATGCCTGCGCTGCAATGGATCCAAAGGATCAACAGAATGGACGCTTTGGTATAGAGAGCAAGATTTTTATACATTAGAACGTGAAATTCTGATCTGGAAATGGACTTATCAGTTCAGGGATTTACTTTAGATCCCGCAACTGTTTTGTCGTTGTTATAGTGTCCCGTTTCGGCATAACTTTTGATTGGACGTTCACTCATTTCAAAGAAGATAATCTGTCCAATTTTTAGTCCGGGATACAACGGCAATGAATGCATTTTGCGTGCATTTTGCAGTTCAAGCGTCAGCTTGGAACCATGCCAGCCTGGATCGCACCACCCAGCAAGCATGTGGGAATATCCATCTCTTGCTCTGCTGCTCTTCAGGGCAAACTGTCCTGATAAATGTTCGGGCAGATCGAACGTTTCTTGCGTTTCGCCCAGTACAAACTCACCAGGACGCAGCCAATACGGATCCTGTGCCGTATAGCCCTTGATGCTGATCTTGCGCAGATCCGTACTCATCGGATCCTCAATCATCAAGTGATCGCCAAGCAGCACATCAATTGATGCTGCATTGAGAAGTTCTTCGTTGTAAGGCACGACCATGCCATGCCCAAGACAAAGATTGCGGATTTGCCAGTCGCAAAGAACAGACACTCAGTAGTTCCAACGTATGCGTGGTTTACCCAGTCTCGTGCCTAGATGTACGAAGCCCTTTGGCGCACCGTACCCAAGGCTGTAATCCCAGGTTTGATCAACATACTCTTGTACTTTGTAGATGTCCACGCCAGCGATGTAAAAGTCAACGGCACCGACGCCATCCATGTTGTACAAGTGTTCGGATCGGCTTGACCCACCAACACGAGCATTGACAGCAGGTGGACGGTGACCGCTGGTGATCACAATTGGCTTCCCACCAAAATGCGTCCGCACCTTCTCTAGGTACTTGCACAGTTCCAATGCCGTATCGCATTGCTGTTGCTTGGTAAAACGCCGCTCCTCTTCCATCAAGGTCAGCTCGCCATACGTGATATTTGGCGTCACCTTGAAATCCCAAGGTTTATCAGGCGTGAACAGGGATGCAGGCGGGCGTTCCTCATCCTGCTTGCCAGCCTGAGTCCAAGTTTTGAACCAAGCCTGGTCACGATTAAAAATCGCAGGCGACTTCTTCAAGATCGCTTCTTCCAGCTCCGTTATCGCAGCACTTTGATGCGGCAGTGCCTTGTAATAACGGAACAGATCATGCAGCCGAAGGCGGTTCTGGGTCATCGTCCCAAGGGGATGAAATTGACATTGGTCCACCCAGTAAACGGCTTTCTCCCGTCTGCTCAGGTGTTGGTTCTTCGTGTTTGATTTCAGGACGCCGCCGATCGCGTTCTGCTTCAAGGTCTATGACCCTGTTGATCTTCTCGATCTCGCGGTCCAGTCTTGGTGACAAGGTGGCTTCGAATTTGTGCCGTTGTGCCGCACGATTCAAATGATGCCGCCAATCCTTATCACCAAAACGAACCATCCAAGTGGTGTCGGCGTTCAGCGCTTTGGGAATACAACCTTCAGTGCTTTGACGATCAACTGCACCCAAGAATTTTCTTTGATAGGCAGCAGAGTGATGATTTCAGAGCCTGCAGCCACAATGATGGCGACAACAGCAGCAGTAGTGGGATCCATGACGGAATAGCGTCTGCTACCAGCTTACTTTCGGATTTCTAGCTTGATCAACCGCTGCTCGTGATCAAGGATACGATCGTCGATTTTTCCAATCTTTTCTTCAAACTTGATTTGATTTTGTAGCACGTCATCAAGCTTGGTTGGCACCGTATAAACCAAGTAAAAGATGCCGGAAGCTAGTGCGACGGTAGCTGCAACGCCAATACCTGCGATGGTTTCTTGCTTGACACCACGCCAAAATCCACCTTCAGACATCGCACGTCTGCAGTTACTTCCGAATCTTATCGTGTCTCATCGCACGACAAATTATCTTCAGAATTCAATCTGAAAAAGGGTTGCCCGGTGGCTGGTCCTCACGCGGTGCCAGCCTCACCGCAGCCGGGCGGCTACGGACGTTCCGTGCCTCTCGAAAGAAGTACGAAGCCAAAGCTTAGCAGATCAACGCCCCTGCCCACGTGTCTTTTTTCTGCCGTGGCTAGGCAAGCTGTGCTGCCCTTGACCCTGACGGGTGCGCTTGGGTTTGCCAGCTTTATGCTCAACGCGACCCAATGCGGTCTTGGACTTAACAGCCATCTCGAAGTTGTTGCTGTAAGTATTCTCGCAGGGCTTTTTCGTTTGGCGACTTTGGTTCTTTTAGATCCAGCTCAAAGATGCGGTCACGAAGTTGTTGTTTGCGAGCCTGACAAAATTGCTGCCGAACTTCTTCCGACTTGGCATAACGCGAATCAATAGCAATCGTGGTGCCAATGATGGTGGTGAGCAAAGCCAACCCACCACCAAGTAGTGATAGGCGAGTGCCTGCCATCAGGTTGCCATCAGTCCGTGGGCTTGCATGGCGTCAATCAACGCCTCGATTTTGCTTTCCAGCGTTACGCAATACTGCAGCAGTTCGTCCACCGTTGGGGCAGCAGCATCTGCAATCGTGTTGGTGTCACTGGCGGTTGGCAGCGTGCCAGTCGTTGCCGTTGTTGTGATGTCCGTGATTGCAGCAACCTGGGCTGCAGCAGTGGCACCAAAAAATCCAATGGTGTCGCCGCTGATTTCAAGCTGAGTGGTCAGCGTGCCAGCAGTTTGAACCTGCAGGCGCAACGCACCGATTTCAGCCGTGTCTGATGGATCAGTGATGGATCCTTCAATCGCGGCATAGTCAATGTCGTCGGGCGTGGCGTTGTCGTTCTTGCTGCGGTAAAAGACCGTGCTGATCAGATCATCGGCAACACCAGCAGCATCATTGCGGTGGTGGTACAGCGTGATATCTGCTGCACTCGCGGGATCATTAATGGGTGATTCAACCTGCAGCGCAGTGCCGCTGATTGCATTGGTTACATGCAGCGGGAAGGCGGGAGCGGTTTCGCTGATGCCGACATTCGCGCCCAGCAGTCTGATGCGGGTGGCAGTTGTACCAGACGACGACGACATCAGATCGAGGATGCCGTCTTCTACCGCGTCGGTAGCGGTCTGAATGCCAGCGGTGATCTGCGCATAGGCATGAGCGTTGCCGGTGCTGCTTTCGCCGCGAAACTCGATGTTGCCAAGGTTGTCGTTGGCAGCAGGGCTGGCACTGTTGCGGTACAGCACCAGATCCGGCGCCGTATCTAAGCCAGCATCGGTGTTTTCGATGATGACCTGATCGGTCGTGTCAGTGCTGACAAGGTGCAGTTGAGCATCGACAGCATCAGTTGCGGCACCGCCGAGCTTCAAACCACTGGCGCTGAACTTACCGACGAAGGTTGAGTTGGCGCTAAAGCCAAGCTGATTGGCAGCAGGGCGGTAGATGCCCGTGGTGCCGGTGTCGCTTAGAAACCCGACTGATGGTGCGCCAACAGTGCCATCACCAAGGCTGCGGAACAGCACGCTGTAGGTGATGCTTTTGTTTTTATCGACGTTGGCGGCTTCTGAAACGTCAACGATGGGCAGCAGATCACCAGATGCAGGCGAGGTGAGTGCTGAGAGATCTGTGATCTTGCGGTCAGCCATCGATTAGCTCCAGGGCGTGCCAGTGATGGTTTTAGGTGAGATCAGCTCAGACAGACGTGCTTCAAGGGCAGCTTCAATTTCGGCAACCTTTTCGTCGCCGCCCAGAGCTTGCTGCATCCATCCGATCACCTGTTCTTCAGTCAGTTCGTCGTAGGGGATCAGATCATCGGGGCGTTGGAATGCCACGCTGCCGTAGGCGCCGGAGTTGTAGGGGTTGCCTTCAGGATCCAGCGTGTCGCTGATCGCCACCACGGAATAGTGAGCGGTGAAGACGAAACCATCACTGATCTCGCGCTCCAGTGTGTTGATCTTCCAGGCGAAGGTGGTAGCCATGGTCAAGGTGGTGATGGGCGAAGTTTAGGTGGGGTGGCTAGTGAAGGGGACTTAGATGCCTGCCGCAGTTAAGCGAGCCTCAAGAGCTTCTATGCGTTGATTTGCTTGCTGAAGGGCTGCCAACAAAGGCGTAATGAGTTTTCGATAAGAAACACCACGCAGCTCTTGCCCATTATCTGTTTCATCATAAAAACAAAGATCAGGGGCAATAGGCTCAACTTCTTCTGCAATTAAACCGTATTCAAGTTCAGAGTGTAGTTCATCGGTGTACGACCCGCTTTCATCTTGGACTCTGTAATTGAATGTTTTGGGTTGCAGTTGATAAAGCCAGTCAACGTCACCTAAGACATTGATGTTGCCCTTTGAAGCCTCAGTAGAGCTGATATACCCAAGAACACCGTCGTTTCTGGCGTAAACATCTCTTGTAGTACCTGAGATAACTTGAGCGTAAATACCAAGCGCCGTGACGGCACCATTGCTGTCAATCCTCATCCGCTCCGTCCCAGAAGACGCCCCATTCGCAGTTGTATAGAACTCTAATCTTGAAGGGTGAGATGATCCATTGGTCCAAGTACCGCCATCTCTACGGACTCGTACTTCAGCAACATTATCATCGGCTGATGATAAATAAATGTTGGCACCAATAGTTGCTCCATTAATGGGGGATACGGTTGTAGTGCCTACGCAGAGGGAGCCTGGACCTGTCCCTGTGGCATTATCTTTAACAATAAACCTTGCATTGAAGGAGCTGCTAGACGTACCAACTAAGAGCCTGCCGGAGCTGTCGATGCGGGCGCGTTCGGTGCCGTCTACATCAAACTGAATACGCGTATCGGCGTAATCATTTCCGTCATCAGCCAGCAAAAACAAATTCCCGTTATTACCTGATACTTGTGAAAAAGGCTCACCAACAGCCGCAGTATCTTGCAACCTTAAAACGGGACTATCATCTGCAATGTGCAGCATAGTTAGAGGCGCAGTAGTGCCAATCCCAACATGCTGACTGGCGTCTACATAAATTGCATTGGTGCCATTTGTGGCAATGCCAAGTGCATTAGTTGTTGCACGGTAAAAACCAGTATCCAGATCAGATGCGAAGGCAAGACCCGGCGCTGCAGCCGAGCCGTCCTCCATCAGCATCGTGCCGTCAAGTTCCTGAATAACAATCCAGCTATCGTTTGCGGCTGACCTGAGCTTTAACTGCCCATTCGTCGTATCCGCCCACCACATGTAGGCGTAGGTCGTTGCAGGCTCAGTCGCATTGCTGTTATTACTGACGATTGCTGCCAGAGCATTGTTAAGGTCAGCTCTCACAGCACTGCCAGAGGCGTTGGCAATGACGTAATCGTGCGTAGCCATGCTTAGGGTTGTTCAGAGCCGTAACCCACTGCCTGGTACTGGAAATCACGATCCACCGCAGTATTGGAGCTGTTGTAGAAGGTGACCGTAAAACCAGTCCGGCTAGTGGAAGTCACCCTATAGTAGTCGCCAGAGTCAAGATCGAATGCGGTGATGCCGATATTCGGTGTCTGGTAAAACGCATTCGTGAACGTCACATCCTTAGCGCCAGCGCCGGAGGCAATCGTCGTGCTGCTTTCAGTGCGGGTTTCAAGCTGCAGCGTGTAGCCAAGCTCATCGACAACCGGGGTTTGGTCCGTTGCCTCGCTGGTTAGGTCGCACTTGAACTGGAACTGGCGTCCGGTGTAGCGCCCGGATTCCATCGGTTGCCATGGTCCGAAATCAATATCGGATTCCATCTGGATGTAGCTGCCATCTTCCAGTAGCAGGAAATCGCCGTCCTCCAGCAGCATCTCCTCAGCGGTGGTGGCTTGGTTGCTAGTGCGGAAGAACAACTCGGCACTGGTGCCATCGGGGATGTCGCCGTCGAAATCGGTCCAGCGATCGATCAATGCGGTGCGTTCGTCGATGGCGTCGGCGGGATACAGACCACGACTTGTCAGAGTGCGGCTAAACACAACACTGAAAACTCCGCCAAGATCCAGCACGTTCTCAAAGATGTAGCTGCCGCTCAGAAGACGGGTTCCAAAGAAATCGAACGAATCCAGCGTGTCGATCAGCTCGGCAATATCGTCCAGCGTCAAGTTGCCATCAAGCACCAAGCCGTCGTATTCCTCGCTATAAAAAACGCCATTTTTCTGCCCTTGGAATGGCGGAACGTCTTGATCTTCGCGGGTGACCTGCAGATTCAAGCGTGGCAGTGAATTGGGCAGATCAATAACGGCGCTGTTTTCGTTGGTGCTATAGAGCTTTGTTTTTTCATCACGAGCCTTCAGCAGATATTCACCTTCCAGCAAAGGCACAATCGCGTAGCTGGTAGTTGCAGAAATTTCGCGGAGTTTTGTTGATTCCGCCCATGTACCAGTTCCATTGGGTTTTGAGCTGTGGCGAACAATGACCGTGTAATTCAGCAGATCAGTGCCAAAAACAGGGAATGTCCAACGAAGAATTGCATTGTCTCCATTGGCTTGGATTGTGACATTATCAATATCAGGCGGCGGAAGAATGGTGGATTGCCCATTAGTCGATTCACCTGATGGATCTTCTTCAACACTGACATTCGGTACGGTTGCAGTTGTTGATGTCCATTGCGATGTCTTACGGTTTGGTGCAATGCCAACACCCCTGACCTGGAATGACAGACTCGTGGTTTGGGTGAGATTTGTTAGTTCATAGTTGGGGTTGGTTGTTTCGTCGCTGCGCCAGCTCTGGTTGCCGATCTTGTAGCGGATTTCATAACCGACTGCATAGCTGGAGATATTTTTGACCCATGAAGCGATGGCAATAAAGCGATAACCAGCATCAATCCTGACCTGGCGAAATGTAACTCTTAAGCCTTCAGGCGGTGCAGGCTGCTGATCAAAAATTGTGATGTCGTTAAAGACCAGCTCACCACCAGCGTCGGCAACGGCATAAATACTGTCGTTATGCTCGACACCAGTGATCGCATAGGTTCCATCGCCGTTGTCTGCAACTGATAGGCAGCGGAATTTTTGCTCGACAACCGATGAAGAACTCATCGACCAGATCGACTGAGCCTGTGGGGCTGATGAAAACGCGCTGGATACGGTGATCGTTTTATCGGAAACAGAAGAGATGTTTTTGGTCTCAACTGTTCCATTGCTCAGCAGGCAGGTCAGTTTGTGGCTGCTACCAGCGGGCAGGGTGATCGTTTGATCGGTTGTGATTGCGGTGGTTGTGGCGCTAGCAATGCGACCTGCCAACCTGCCGCCCTGCCGCATTTCATCAGCAACGGCAAAGACCTGACCGGGCAGGACCACGGCACCCTGCAGACCCGTTGAGAAGCTGACAACCTCGCCGTCGATTTCTTCCGATGCCAGCATCCAACGCCCTAGCCGCTGCGCTTGGAATTTGGAAGTGCAACCAAAACCGACGATTTCTTTGACTTGATAGCCGTATTTGCTTATCAGTGCCGCGTCTTCAACGACGACATAGTTCGCCTTGTAGAAATTGCTCGGGTCGTTGTAACGGATGCGGATGCTGGTGCTGCGCGTCTTCAGTGAGGTGCCGGAATAGCTGAACGCACCATCGATGGCGTTGCTGTTGTTGTAAAGGTGAACTGCGGCGACTGCGCTGCCGTTGAGGTTGCCGTGATCTGCAGTTGCTTGGATCGTATTGGCGTGCCAGTACAGCATTCCACGGAACACACTGGCGAGATCCTGCAGAACGTTGAAAGCCTCAGCCTGGTCACCGATGACGGTATTGCAAGCAAAGCGTGGCTCTCGCGTGCCGTCTGGGTTAGTGATCAGAGCGTTGGCGTACTGCGCCAGTGGGTAAAGATCCACCCAGCTCAGATTTGCGGCAGTGACGAAATCGCCCGCGCCATAACGCGGGTTGGTCACCATGTCGTAGAAGCAGCAGACCGGGCAGGTGGTCCAAGATTCTTTCAGCGTGCCGTTAAATGCACCAAGGAACTCAAGGCTGCCGTCAGCACGGACGCGAGCATTGGCTGGCACTTTGACAATGCGCCCTTTGACCTCATAGGCACGTTTGGGCAGGCTCGGGAACTGTTTGGTTGAAACCGAAAGACCGACAACAGCGCAGTAGGGGTAAGCACTTCTGACGACTTGGCTCTCAATCAGAGCGGTCCAGACGATGCGGTTGCCGCGTCCATTGGCTAGGGCTGTATTTTTTGCAACCTCAGTAAAGCTGGTGTATTTGACCTCAAAGTGATTTTCGCCAAGGTTCTCTTTTACAACCTTGATGTTCCACGGGGGTTTGCCGGTCAGATTGATCCGTGGGGTTTTGACTTGATAATCGCTGACGGAAATGCCGCTGATGGTGCGGTCATAAACCTTGTTGTATGCGCTGCCTTTGCTTTGGACGTAGACCCTGACCTGAACTGTCCCATTGAAAAGCTGACCCTTAGCCAAACCTTCCTGTGATGTTGAAAACAGGCGGGGAATAGTGAACAGCAGCTCAATAAAATCAACCTCAGAATCTGTTACCTGGCGAATTACCTGCCCGCTGCCATAGTCGCGTGAAGTAACATCGCCGTTGGAATCCAGTGTTTCGGAATAGTTTTCGCCAATTTCTGTTGCGACTTCAGTAACGGTGGATGAGACGCCACCCATCTGGCTGAGCTGCGCTTGGGTGCGCCCCCCAACATTCATTGCATATTGAATATCTTGGCTGCTGAAATTTCTAGCGTTACCAGTTTTAATCGGGGTTTCGTTGAGGTAGACGCTTTCCTCAGCCAGGACCAAACCCTGGATCGGACCTTCGCAGAGCAGGTCAACGATCTTAATGACTGATTCGCTGTTGAGTGCCATCTCAGGAAATCATGCGTATTTGTTGATGCCCTTGTCGTAACCGACGGACAGCACCTGAAGCTCGCAAGTGCTTCGGCACTTGAAATCCTCAATCCTCACCTGTACCCGAACATTACCGACGCCAGCAGGTTGGGCGAAATCAGTGCGTTGAATCCAATAGTATTCCTGCCCTTTCAGAAGCTGCCCCTGGATTGTGGCTACACCTGAACCGAGTGGCGTGCCAGTGGAGAGATCCTGAATTTCGATGCTGTAGGTGATAGCACCTTGGACGACAGTGGTGCCTGGACCGGCAACATAGTCAAAAAGTCCTTTGCGTAAAACCAGCACAACATCCGCGCCGGTTTTTGTGGAATCCAGCGTGAATCCATCCGGGACAATGAAGGTGGCATTTTTCTGCATCTTCAAGGTCGGGAAATATCCCCACTGCGGTCCCGTGTAGCGCAGCGTGCGTTGAGCTTGAACACCGGATGTATCAGTAAATTTGTCGAACAACAACACCTCACCGCCGAGCCGAACTTCGCTTGTAGCGGTTGCTGTATCTTTGGTGACGACCGAAGTTCTGAGCGGATCAGATTCGTCGGTGATTTCAATATTGGCGGACAGTAGGTGGCTGCCGATCAGTGCTTTGCCGTAGACCACTGGGATAGTGGCACCAACGCCAACGGTATTTGCAGCCCCGGTGTAGGCGTAGGACTGGACACCATCAGTTCCCCTGATGTCGCTCTGGAAGCCATCGGTGCGGGCGGTTCCAGCAAAACGGCTGCCGCCGGTTCCGAATGAACTGATGCCTGCGCTGCCGTTTAGAGGCAATCCGGCTTGTGGTGACAGCAGTTGCGTGACGCCACCCAAAATCAGACTGGTGCCGATAGCGCCAATAGCCACTGAAGCCGCAGAACCCAACGTAAATGTGCCAGCAGTTAAACCTGCGCCCAGACCAAGAAATCCCGCGCCAGCGCCAGCGGTCAAAATCGCAAAGGCAACTAAACCAACCCCAGCCAAAACCTTGCCAACACCACCACCACTACCACTGATCACTGGCGTCAGGATCAGATCGTGGCTGCCCATTGGCAGTTGCAAATCTGGATAATCCAGCTCCACATCAGCCTGCACAAGCTGATAGCCAATCCCATGCTCATGGGCATGGACCAATTCTTCCTGAAATTTCGGATAGTTAATGCAAAGCAACTTGATCGCCTCAGCGGGCGTGCGCAAGTTGTGATAGGTATGCTCCGCGCCATACCGCTCGCCAAGCTCACCCAGCAGCCTGACGGTTTGCTCCATAGCGGAAGACTGCTGCGATCCTCTCAACATAGTACCGAGTTAAAGGTTCTTCGGTACTCAGCGAGTCTTGCCGCTGATGCAAAATCCGGTCGTAATCCACCAGCACAGCAGCGTGCATGGGGAATCTGGTGCCAAGGCGCATGATCACTACGTCACCCGGTTGGCGATTTGCGTAAGCCACCTGCCGAAATCCGATACGCTCCGCCTGCTCCAAGAAAATGCTAGGCGAAGTTTCTAAGTCTTCGGGGCGATCAAAATCTGGTAACCGGATGCTCTGCAGCCCGAAAAATTCCCGCACCAACGAGAAGCAGTCGTTGACGCCATACGCCCACTGCCTGCCAATCAAGGATTGATAGTTGACCACTGGTTTTCTGGCATTGACCAGATGTGCCAAGGCAACCCTAGGTGTTTGCAGGCTTTTTGATCGTGCAGGCTGGCACCGCCGCCCATTGGATGCGAATGGATTACCGCCTGGATTGGTCCGGCAGATAGTGCCGCCACATAATCCTTTGGGTGCAGCACGAAATCCTGCTCGGGATCGTCCGCGATGTTGCGGCATCGCCAGTAGGAACCATTCACCAGCAAACCGCACGCCTCTTTGGGTGCCTGCTCCAGAGCGTGACGCTCGAAATCAGATCTGAAGTCTGGCACCAGGGAAGCCTCCAAACGGCAGATTTCCGCTCGGGAACCGAAGGGCGCAACTGTTGTACCGCTTAGCGCACTGATCATTGGCGGCGGTAGTTGCTGAGTCGTTCAGGTCGAAGTATTTCTTGCCGGTGTAGCCGCATTCCGCGCCACGATATTTCCAAGGGCAATGCTCCAACACCTGGCGGCGAGGCAGGGCAAGGTTGGTCAGGTCCAGCTTGCTGGTTAGTTCAAATTCGACGAGCTGCGGATTCTCGTTGGCTACACGGTCGATGTACCAGATTTCATTCTCGAATTTGGCAGTGGGATCCGCCGTGGGGTTGCCGCCAGCGAAATTTACCGCGTCAAGGAATTTCTTGCAGGTGCGAATCCGCGTCACCTTTGCCTGCAGTGGGTTGTAAAGCAGCAGCAAGGCTGAGATTGCGCTATTGGCATTCGCCACACGCATTGACGGGCGAGGCAAGGTGCCTTTGGTCGTCACCTCGAAGCCATCAATCTCGATTGGCGTTGCAGCGTAGGTAATGCCAGCGAAGACAATATCGGCGGTCAGCTCATTCGTGCCAGCGTGGTAATACAGAGTGCTATCAATGCCATTGATCGCTGCAGTGAGCTGTAGCTGGAACAGCTCGATGATTGCGGACGGTTCGAGCTTATAGAGCTGCTCTTGGATTGACTGGGGCGTGGTCATGGCTCAAAGACCTGCTCAAAGGTTGCTGTTATTTCGTTGATGTTTGAGTAAAGATGCGTTCTTTGCCATTCCTTACAAATGAAGTTGTAAGCCGTTGCTTCCTCAATTGGCGTCCACTGAAATGCTTCAACTCCATTACGTGCATCAAAGAATGCTTCAATGGCATCTGCATTGCTATTGCTAGCGGCAGACCATTTAAGGCTCCAAGTTTTTGGATTTTGATTCAAACCAAATGTTGTCCTTTGGCTGTAACCAGATCCGAATTGGGCAATGCGGACGTTTGGTCTTGAAGCTTTTTGTGCGCCAAAGTCAGGCGTTGTGCCACCGGTTGTGGTGCCAACAGTCGCATCATTGAAGGTAGCCATTACGCCAACAAGCCTCCGGGACGGCGTTGCTTAATCAATTCTGCCTGTACTGCAGCACCGATAGCAGCACCCAATGCACGACCATTATCGCCACCACCACGAGCAGAAGTACCACCACCTTCAACGTTGACAACGATATTGGTATCTCCACCACCCTTCATGGTGACGGGAATGGTGCGACCATCAGGCAGCGGCACATACGCTTCAGGGCGGCTGCCTTCACCAAACATGGCAAGCTGCGGTGAAGTGGCAATACCACCGGCTGCGTAGCGCTTGAGAGGCAAGGATCCACGTGATGTCATCACGCCACCCGCTGCAAAAAGACTTGGGAACAAACCTTTCATTCCTGCCCGTAATCCTGTCTCTACAAGTAAACGAGCTGTTTGTTTCAATAGATCAAGTAACACATCTCGAAGCGATGTGGCTTTGTCAAACAAAGATTCAAAAGCGTCAGCCATAGATGTAATAACATTTTGAGCGACTTGCTTTAAAAGTTCTTTTGTCTCTGATGTTTTTTCATTTATACGAGTTTGCGCCTTGTCAATTCGCGCTAATTGCTCCTCAGTCAGGACGATATTTTGAGTTTGCAATTTCTTGATAAATTGCTCTTTTTGTATTTGCGCCGCTTGTTTTTCGTCAATAATTCCAGCTTCAATTTCTAATTTTTTTATGGCTTTTTCAATTTCTTCATTCTGTTCACGGCGTGCCATGGTAGTCCTGCCGATTTCTATTGCGGTTTGATTTACCGCAGCGGTAATCGCTTGTTCTGCAGCCTTGTTAACTTTGGCTTCCGCCACAAGTTTTTCATTTGGTAAAAGTTGTTTTTCTTTAATTTCTAATAATTTAGCCTCTCGTTCTAATGCAATTTTTTGAAGTACATCCAATTCCTCACCAATACCAAGAGCTGCCAATTGGGCGTCTCTTAGTGCAATTGAAATATCTTGTCTTTCCTTCGCTTTTTTTGTTGCACCAGCTCCCGCGTCTTGCGATACACCGGGTAAACCCTTTGGTTCCTCTGTTTTGATTTCTCTAGCGGCTCTCTCTGCTGCTCTTAATCCTTGAAGTTGTGCGTTTAATTCAACCCTTCTTTCAAGAAGCCTTTTTTCTTGCCCATAATCAACAGGCAACAATGCGCCACCACCCCTAACTCTTTTTTGGGCAAAAGCCCGAAGTCTTTCGTCGGTTGTTCCAATATCTTTTTCAAGTTTCGCAATTTCACCAGCTCGTCCTTTGCCTAGTCCCAAAAAGTTCGCCAATTTGCGAGCCGCATCATCAATTGAAAACGCAATTTTTGCAAATGTATTTTGAAATTCAGCCCCGATTGGTCTTAGCAGGTTGCCAACCGATTCACTAAGTTTGCCTAGTGCCGTCTGCAGGCGATCACCAGCAGCTTCTGGACCTGATGCAATAATTTTTGCTGCTTCGCCATATTCGGAAAACAGCTTTTCGGAAAACTTTTGAAAATCAAGAAGACTTACTTGACCTTTCTCCAAGGCTTTATCAAGTTCTTGCGGAGTCATTCCTAAAGACTCGGCAAATAAAGTAAACGCGCCGGGCAGTCGTTCGCCAATCTGTTGACGAAGTTCTTCTGCTGAAACCTTGCCTTTGCTAAATACTTGAGATGTTGCGGTTAGAGCGGAATCAAGATCTTGAAGACTTCCACCAGTTCCGCGAATGCCAGCAGCAACACCTAGAAAAGCTTTTTCGGCATCAGCGACTGAACCACCAGCACCCTTGACTGAAGCGGTAAGTTTTGTAAATTGCCGTGTAATAATTTCTTGTGGTATCGCAAATTGACGACTTGTTTGATCAACAAAAGAAAGCGCGCGTTGATACTCGACGACATCTTTTGTGACAAGTTGCAATGCAAGACGTTGCTTGTTTATTTCAGCCGCGTAAACAGCAGTGCCGCCAAGTTGCTGTCTAAACATGCCAGCTTGCGCACCAATTGCGCCGCCAACAGCGGCTCCCGCTGGTCCGCCCATAAGCGCGCCAATGCCAGCGCCTAAAAATCCTTCTGGACCGCCAAATACGCCAGCAGCAGCTATTGCGCCAGTCGTTTGTGCAGCAGCAGCAAACCGACCACCACCACGGCGACCTTGAGCTTTGGCAACTTCACGCTCAAACCGCTGGGCTTCCCTAGTTGCTTCCCTAAATTGTGCGCTAGTGATATCTACATTGTTCGCCAATTCACGCCACGCACGGGCGTAATCTTGCAATCCAGCAATACTTTTTGTTCTTATTTGTTGATCAGAAGCTTTTAAAGTTCTCGCGAGATCATTGAACTTGTTGGTTGATACAACACTCCGCTGCGCCAAATCATTCAGCTTTGCGCTGAGTTGATTGAGAACAACATCACCTTCTTTCCTTACGCGAAGGCGGATTTCGGAGGTGATGCTCATTTGCTCCTCGTGTTCAGGACGGCAAGGGCTGCCATTTCCATCACCTGTATGCCTTCAAAAATGGCAACAGGATCCTTGACTGAATACAGCTTACAGAGCCATTCCAAACTCGGGTAGTTCAATCCGGTCAAACCCGCCATGCTCGTGTTCCACTGCGTCGTCATTCGCAGGAACATCAGCACTACATCCCAATTTTCTTCCCACACCTCACAGTGCTGCTCTACGGCTTGAAGCTTCGCAGCAGCAATCTGCTCTGGACTTGCACCCAAAGCCTTGAGATCAGCCTCACGTTCGTCAACAACGCCGCCTTTTGCCCAATACTCAGCGGCGGCTTTTAGTTTTTTGCCGCTGCTCCAGTCAGGCTGTCTGCATACGCCTGAATCAAGGCACGCAGCACATAGGGATCATCACAAAGCTGTTGCTTGTTTTTCTCGGTAAAAGGAATCGGCTTACCAGACTCATCGTTGATGCCTTCCCAACCAAGCAAAATCTCGCCAACAAGGGCATCATCACCCTTCTCGACGAGATCATTAAAACCGGATCGGCTGATCTTCTTGAAGACTGCTTCAAACGCTTGGGTTTCAAAGCGGTTGCCGTCAACTGGGACTTCAACCTTTACTTCCCACTTGTAGGAAGCAGTCTTCTTGAGGACGAATGCCACGTGGAATCAGGTGAAAACCAGCGAAAGCTCGTTGTTTCCAGCCGTGGTAGGCAGAGCCAAGTACGGCATCGACAGCGAGATAACGCCGTTGGTATCCCCATAGGATACTCCGGTAATATCCGTCTGGGCAGCGCTGAGGCTGAGAATGTTGCCAGCGGTTGCACCAAGTACCAAGTTGGTTGCGCCAGTGGTAACGCCAGCAGCCTTGGCGAAGTAATCAGTGGTGCCAACAGCAGGAGCCTCGATCACCGCAGTGCCGCCGGGTGCGCGGTTGGTGATGATCACCTCCTTATTGGAAGCGGTCTCCTTGTAGATCAGCTCATTGTTAAGAGCCAGATCAAAGGACTCAATACGCGCACTGCTTACACCATGGAAGGTGGCAGTGGTCATGTTGGTGTCGTTGACTTCAATTGCTGCAGCTTGGTTGGCAACAGTGAAGCTACCGGACAGGGCGGTGTCGTCAGGGGCGTTGTAAATGCCGATGAAGTTGAAGCTTGCAACGGCAAACTGACCAGCGGTGAAGTTGAAGCTCACCGAACCACGAGCGCCAGTGATCTTGTGGCGGGTGCCGTCGTAGAAGCAGTAGATCGTGGCTGAATCAAAGCTGCTGCTCACGCCTGCGTAGGTGACGCTGGTGGAGGAGACAATGGTTTCAGACAGACCGCAGGATTTCAGCAGCGGACCAAAAGCAGGAGCAGTACCAGCAGTACCAGAACCTGCAAGCTCAACGTCGAAAGTGACGCTCACTCGCTTATTGGCAACCAAGGTGCCGCGAGTGCTGTTGCCAATGAAGCCTTGATAAGCAGCAGCCTGAACGTTGTCTGACTCGATAGGAGTCACTTCAAGATTGGTGACCTGAATTGCGTCGGATCCACCTACAGGACTCGGATCAGTCCCATAGGTTGACTCAATCTTCGCAATCAGAAACTTCTTCCGAGTCAGTGCCATTGTCGGTGGGTGCGGGTGGTTCTGTGATCAGTGTAAGTTTCCCAGTTTTTGGGTCAAACAAGTAACTGCCGCCCGCGCCGGGATTGGGAACTTCCTTTTGGATTTTAGCCATGATGTTAGGCGCTGGTTAGATCAGTTCTACTCGTGCGATAACGCACTAAGTAATCCTGACTGATAATCCCCAAAGGAACATCAGCTTCGTACAGGCTGAAGTCAGTACGGTCAGGTGTCAAGTCAAGAGCTTTGCCATTGCAGGTTTGATCTGCCATCAACTTGGAATGGACAAGCTGTGTGTAGGCGTCGGAATCATCGTCAGGGACAGCCGCCCGCACCAACGTTGTGATCCGTACGCGCATTGTCCAATCCAGCTTGTCGTAAAAGCTGGTGTCAACCGGCTGATCGTTGACTGGTTCAATGATGATCGCTGGCACCTCGCCACGCGCTAAAGGCTCAACACGTGAGCGGTAGATGGTTGCAGTTGTAATGGCATCCAGATTGCTCTTCATCCGAGCAAGGATCTGCTCTCGTACGGTGTCAGCCATGATCAGGCAGAAGCAATTTGAACAACGCTGCAATGCACGCTAGGCGTTGCCGGACGAGTGTATGGGCTAGTAATTGCGGCACCAGCTTGCAGGTAAGCATCAGCATGGCTGGTTGCCCAAATCAATTCAACGTAATCACCAGCAGCAAGAAGCATTGCGTGATTAAGGGCAATCACGTTATTGCCCGGAACACCACCATGGCTTTCAATAACGCTCATTTTGGTTCCAGTGCTAGGAAGATCACCGCTAGAACCTGAATCATTTAGCCGCAGCCATACATTGATGTCGTGAATTACGGTATCATTATTTGATAATTGCAGAACAAATGTAAAGGCATAAATACCCGGATGCTCAACAGTGATTCTGGTATTGTTGACGACTCTAACGCCACGATTATGGATATCATCAACACGAAAAAGAACTGAAGTTGGTGTATCTGCGGTTGCGGTTTGATTGCTTGTATCTGCGAAATCTCCCCAATATCCCGCCGCGCCGTTATACGGCAATTGATTCCACGGCGTCTTACCGTCTCCGTTTTTCTTGGCTTTAGTATCGGTTTCAAACGCTGTTTCGCCGGGCAACAGCACAGGATTCAATGCTGCCCATTTAGCGCGCGTGTTGACCTTGGCGATACTCATGGCGGATCAAACCTTGGACAACAACAACTCAGAAAATACTCCGTCGTCAATTGCGCGATTTTCACGCACGGTGTACGACGAGCCACCGACAGTAATAGAAGTGCCGCGAGAGGCGGAACTCACATCAGAAGTTTTCGCCGTAAGCAAATACTCCCGACTTAGAGCCATACCTCCCGCGATCACATCCACAGGCGAATCCAAAATGCCAACAAATTCAGCACCAGCACCAATTTGGCAAGTAACGCCAAACTCGTCGGTGTTGAGAAATGCCAGCGTTTCAGAAAGCGCCATCAGGATCAAGCGCCGTACTTGACAGAAGCAAGACCGGTCAGTGACACAAAGCCAGTGCCGGTGCCACCAGCAACAGTCACGCTCGCTTTGATGTAGCGCTTCATGTCGTTGCTGTTCACATACAGCTTCTGTTGAGAAGCAGTGTTGGCTTCAGTGGTGGTAAAAGCGCCACCAGACACATCGGTGTAAGTACCACCAGAAGTGTCAGATTCGGTCAGCTTGACGGCATAGGTGATGCCAGCGCCACCGGCAGAAGCGTCAAGAACAAAAGCAATGTCGCCTTCGTAATCGAGCAGATCGATGGCAGAGCCAACACCAGTGGAAGCGGCAACAGCGTTAGGGCGTACCGCCAGCAGGGTGGTCTTAGACCCGAGGTTGTGGATCATTGGTCTTTCTCCGTTTGGGAGCGGGTTTGACAATTTGAGGCTCTTCTACAGCCTCGATCACGACTTCCTGAGGTAAAGGAGCGGGTATGGCTTTTTGGATGCCGATCAACAACAAGGCTGATCTTTTGTCGGTTTCGACAATGTCACCAGCTTTCACCTCTTTGAGGTCAACGATGGTGCTGCGAAGCATCTGAATGCGCATACCCGCTCCTAGTTATCAGGACAGTTTGCAGATGGACTCAGGATGACGGATAGCCACGTCATAGTCCTGCATGGCAACCACACGCACGGTGCCGGAGGCGGAACCGGTGTAGGGGTCAACCATGATGTCCAGACCGCTCCAGAAGCCGATCATGATGTCGCTGAAATTAGCGAACACCGCAGTGTTGTTCGGCATGGAGTTGGACACGTAAGCCGAGTAACCGTTGATGGTGTTGTCGGCTTCGTAAACGAACTGAGCAGTGTTGCTGGCTTTCTCAGTGGTCTTCAGAGTTCCGCGCAGAGCGGAGTTCATCAGATAACCAAGGGTGCCGAGCAGAGCGTTATCGGTGCTGAGAGCAGCTTCAGCGTTCACATAATCAGCGAACGTGGTGTAGCCAGACTCAGTGTTAATGCCGGTAACGTTCAGGAAGCCCAGGGGATAGGAACCGGTGCCGGTGCCGTTGATGGCTTGGTTCTCAACCTCGATAGCAATCTGCTGAGCCAGGTCACGACGAACGAGGTTTTCGATGTCGATGCTGGACTGAAGCAGAAGGCGACGGCTGTAATCGGTCAGCGCACCGATAGTCCGGGGCTGCATTGCAACCTGATCCACGGTGAGCTGGGACTCGGTGATGGCACCGGATTCAGCCACGTGGTAGGTGGTAGCGCCACCCGATTGACGGGGAATGGCAACCATGCCCTGCAGACCGGTCATGATGTTGGCACCTGCTTGCTGCAGCACCAGCGACTTACGGAGCAGATCGATGAAGCTGTCGCTCATCAGATCGGTAGCCACCAGATCACCACCACCGGAAGCAGAGCCGACAGTCAGATCGCGACGACCAAAGCCCAGCACATCGGCGGGGATCAGGATGCCACGAGCTTCCTTACCGGATTTCTCCTGAGCAGCACGGCTGACTTCGAGTTCGAAACCAGCAGCACGCTGAGCTTCAGCGCTGTTGGGGTGAGCCAGAGCGTTGATTGCACGCACGAAGCTGTAATCACGACGCTCTTTGGTGGACATGCCGATTTCGGCGTCCTTAGCGTTGATGGGCTTTTCCTGCACACCCATCTTTTCGAGAAGGGCGGTACGAAGCTCATCGAGGCTGCGGGAGTTAGCGATAAACTCCTGAGCCAGTTCAATGTTCTTGGTACGTTGACCAAGGGCGATCATGTCGGCTGCTTCCTTCGCCTTGGCTTGTACAGCCTCAGCGCGGATAGCCTCAACGTTGAGGTTTTGATCCACGGTAATAACTCCGTTGGGGTTGTTTTCCACGGCTGACGCCGTATCTACGCCTTCATTATTAAAGGCGCTGCGACCAATGCCAACCGATTGATCAGCAGGCACGGTCACCAAACTGATTTCAAACGGCTGAAAGTTGGTAGCACGATAAGTCACTGGTGAAGTGGACTCATCGGCTTCCATCGCATTGATCTTGTAGCCGAAGCTGACGTTACGGATGATTCCATCCTTGATCAGCTCCTGCATCTCGCGACCTAGATCATTGTTCGCGAGTTTTACACGTGCATACGCACGCTTGTTCTTGATATATGCCTTTTGAACAACACCAACAATCCGATCTGGATCGTGCTGATAAAGAAGAGGTGCGCCGTCATTAAGACGAGTCAGATCCATGGATTTTGAATCCATGTTTAATACTTCCATCCCGTAATAACGCTCTACGGGTGCCTCGCTGGCAAAGGGAAATTCAAGGGTGCGATCTTCGTCAGCACTGCGGAATTCAGCAGTGAAAGAACGCTTTACAGTCTCGCCTTCAAGGAAACGCAACGCCGAAATCTTGCGGAGTTCAGAGAACTTATGACCAACCATGGTCTCAGTCTCTTCGTAATTGCCATCTTGACGGCGATACACGCGAATTAAAGCAGCGGGATCTTCTTCCGATGCATTGATGCTAAATGACGAATCAGGAACGCCAAGCACACCTTCACGCATTACATGTTCGATTTTCCCGCGTGCAGTGCCACCGCTGGAATCCCATTCGACAAAATCACCAACTTTCAATGCATCAGGTGCAGCACGCTCTTCTTCGCGTTCACCAGTTGCTTCTTCAAACATCATCGGATCAAAGTCATGATCGCTAAGCCACTGACGTGCTTCTGCGGGTGTAAAGCGATCAGCATCAAACCGGATTGCTTGTAGTTCGCTGGTGCCTTCTTTAATGCCATAAATTGCATCGATACCAGCGCCAAATTCATCATTGACGCGGCGGATGCTGTCGTACTGATCAGGATCAGTCAGGCGTGCAGCATGCTCGTTGGGATAAGGGCGACCATCCTCAACCACCTCAACCTCAGGCGCAGATCGAGTCTGCTTGCCAGTGGGCGCAAAGCCTTTTGCCTCGCGTTTCATGAGTTCCACGAATGCTTTGCTCATCAGTCTATGTCTTCCAATTCAGGTTCTTCTACATGTTGTACCGGATGTTCGGTGGGTGGTACAGGAGTCGGTTGAGTGACACCGTTATTGGAAACCTGTGAAGGATCGGTATCAAGGACAATGCCAAGCTCATCAGCAACAGCCAGTTCATGCTGCCGTTGACGCATCTGATCCTCGAAATCACCGCCATGTAAAGCGATGACTTGAGAAAGGGTCATGATGCCGCTGCGGATCAGCTCCTTGTAAGCAGCCGCTTCCTTCTGTGGATCAACAAACTGAGCAGCAGGTGCGATCCACTTTGCTTCCTCGTATCGTCCAGGATTTGATTCAAAGCCGGGCAGATCCAGTACACCAGCCAAAACTGCCATCTCAAGCCAACGCTCGTAGACCTCTTCGCACAGCGATTCGATCAAATACTGCTGCAGCACCTTGTAGTGCGTGCGAGTTTCAAGCAGCTCTAAGCGCGAAGAGCTGTAATTGCTTTGCGAGAAATCTGAGCTGACCTGCGTATAACTACAGCCAATCCCAGCAGCCACAGCTCGCAGCATTTGCTGGACAAAAGGAGTAAATGCATCATCAGGGCGATTGGGAGTGAAGAATTGCATTTCTTCGCCCGGTGCCAATCGACGGATGCTGCCGGGAGAGAAATCGAGGACAGACTCCTGATCAAACGTGCCATCTTCAAACAGCTCCTGATCCGGCGTTTTAACGAACGCCATCATGCTGCTGCTGGCACGGGCAGCGACGATCTCCGCTTCTTCGTATCCAGACAAATTACGAAGGCGCATGATCGCCGTAGCAAACGCGCTAACACCACGCGTCTGACCCGGACGATCGATCAGATACAGGTGGATAACGTCATCAGCGGGAATGCGAATGCGCTTTTTGACTGCCTTCTGCGCGTAGCTGAATTGATAATCGCCAGGGTGGTAATCAAAGAAGTGATAAGCAATCGGGCGTCCCCACTTATCAATTTCAACACCCATCCGAATCTCGTTGCCGTCTTTCGTGATGGTGTTGTAATCGTCGTCCAGCAGATCCGATTCGATCAGCTCAAGACCAAGCGGCACCTTGCTGTTGCCAAACGATTGACGAACAAGGCGGATAAACACCTCACCCGATTCGAGCATTGAGGTGACAGCAAGGCGTTGGATGTCGTACCAGCTCAGCTTGCCGCCAACATGACAGCGCTTGGCGCTTGTCCAACGATCAAATTCTTCCTCGATGCGGCGGTTGATGTCATCAGCAAGGCGTCCACCACGCTGCATGCGCACTTGCGCCTGATGACGAATACCAGTGCCGACAACGTTATTTTTTACGGCACGAAGCGCAGATTTTGCGAAATCTGAATCGCGAACAAGCTGCCGTGCGCGGTTCCGCAACATGCGGATGCTGCCGCGAACTTCACTATCAGCAGAAGTTGCCTGACTGATCCAGTCAGAAGTAAGGCGATTGTTTTGTGCAGCGGCATAAGCACGCTTGAGGTTCCAGTTTTTCTCTTTCGCCTCTTGCAGTTGCTTACGCAACGCGTTGGTACGACCAAAGCCCAAGAAAGCCATTAACGGAACCTCACTTTGGCGAGACCGGGATTGCCAAGACCCTGACGGATCTTTTCACGGCGTCGCTCCATTGCAACCTCATTTTGCAACGTGCTGCGCAATTCGAGCAGCTCAGTCATCTTGTAACGACGAAGGCTGCGACCACCGATGCTGTATTCCTGCACCATCCCGCCTTGGGACAAGGTGCGGATTGCAGCTTCGACATAGCTCAGATCGATTTCTGCGCGGCTGCGATCATCAAATGCACCGGGCGTACCGGTGTAAACGGCTGAAGCCTTGACAGTGAATTGACCGCGACCTGCGGTGTATTGCGTGCTGTCAGTGGCGTAGGTGGCAACTGCCTGCCAAGTCCACAGCCCAGCATCAAAGTTGGCAGTGGTGGCGGCGGGAACAGTGATTCGCCAACCATCACCCTGAGCGGTGCCGGTGATTGTTGTGCCTTCAGATGCTGTATTTGTGCGGGCGTACCACTTCATCGTGTACGTGCCGCTGCTGATGACAGTGCCGATCGCATCCTTGAACGAAGGCACGTCGAACACGACGGTATCGCCTGCGTAAATCAAATCCGGTACAAGGATGCTCACCAGCTTGTCACAAATGAGGATGCTCGCCTCTGAAGTCTACGTTGCGGCGGGCGGTATGGCGACTCCTGCTTGACCTGTTGCGCTTGTACGTTTTCATCCTTTTTCGGTGCATTTGTAGCAGCACGCTCAAACTGCTCAAAAATCGTGTTCCTGTTAAATCTCATGTACAGGAAGTGCAACGCGGCATAGCTGTAAACAAAGCAGTCCAATGCCTCGTTGCGATCACCTGCCTTTTTCTTCCATTCCCGAATGGCGAAACCCTTGACGTAGCGGACAACCTGACGTTCGCTCGTAAGTTGCTTGAAATATTCCTGACCCGCTTCCGCGTGGAAGTGAATATACCCTGCGCCAACCTCGTTGTGTTTCATCCTGCCGAACAGGGTTGATTTGATCGTGTCAGTACCGACGGGAAATACCTCAGCCGAATTCTTCAAAACTTGACCTTTGTAGTTAATATCAACCTTGGAAGGCTTCCCTATCGGCGGTTTGTTCCGCACTGACTGTCCTTTCAAAGCAAACACTCCTTTTCCCTTTCGACTTCTGGCATACGCATACACTTCGCTTGTGAAGTGACCGCCAGAGTCCACTCCAATTGCCGCAACTTTGAGTCTTCCACCGTCGGCATGCGGGTAGTCCCTTAGCAGTAGGTCATCAACTTGTTCCCACAACTTCTGTCCGGCTGGATCGCCGTAAATCTCTGTGTGGCTGACCAACCAGCACTCCTCACCAGCACCCCACGCATACAGTCCGACAGCGACCCGGTTGTCCTGTACATCAACGCCAGCGGTCAAGATGCTGGCACCACTGGGAACCTCGCTAGCGGGGTAGAACTCGGCTCGTTCCGAAAGGCTCTCCGCCCCAAGTTTTGCTCCCGTCTCCTCTTCCCAAGTCTCGCCCAAGACAGTATTGACAAAGGTCTTGAGCAACGGAGCATCGTTCTTCGCACGTAAAAACTCCGTCACGATTTCTTCCCAGCTCTTCCATCCCAGTGGTGAATAGAGAGAGGACAAATGGAATCCAACCGTCCGTGCATCTTGGCTTGTAGCAGTCGCACGCCATTCGCCTTTGCGAAGCATTTCGCTCTTGTAATGCTCTGGTATGTGGCACCCGCAAGCCTCGCAGACATACGCAGCAGTCTTTGGATCACCGTCACGCCACTGCAGATTTTTCCACTGCAGCCATTGCATGTGATTGCAATGTGGGCAAGGCACGAAGTAGCGCCTTTGATCCGACGCCAAATACTCCGTTTCAATCCTGCTCGTATCTTTTACCGTTGGCGTCGAAGTCAGAATGATCTTCCGCCGACTGAACGTTGAAGCACGACGTTCCGCCAATGCACAAGGGTCTCCTTCACCGTCCACATCAGACGGGAAAGCATCAACCTCATCAAGAAGCACCCAGCGACAAGGAGCAGAACGTAAGCCCGTAGCGGAGTTGGCACCCGTAAGTAGAAGGATCCCGCCGGGGAATTCCTTGCTGAACATCGTGTTGCCTGAATCGCGGCTTCGAGCGGGAGCGATCTTTGCTGCGAGGCAGGGTGTTTCATGAATCAGCGAATCCAATCGCTGTTTACTCAATCTTTTAGCCATCTCGATTGTTGGCTGCACGAAAAGTGCTGGACCGGGAGCATGGGCAATCATGTAACCCACGACGTTGTTGATGCCTTCGGTTTTACCGAGCTGCGCACCTGCCATGAACACCACCTTCTGCACGGCGGAGTTGGCGGACATGCAGTCCATGATTTCCCGTAGGTAAGGCGTGCGATCTGTGCGCCACGGACCGGGTTCAGCAGATGCCTTGTTGCTGAGCATCCGGTACTGATCTGCCCACTGGCTGACTGTTAGATCAGGGTCGGGCTTGAGACCATCAACAAACGCGGTGCGGTAGATCAGTGCGCCGTCACGCATCGGTCAAGCTCTCCAACGCCTTGCGGATTTCCTCCGTCAATGTTTGGTGGATGATCACCGGATCAGATTCTGCTGCCATCTGATTGCTGACGCGATCGGGGATGTTGCTCAGGGCATCCCTTACAGCACGTGCAGCCGAAAATGCCTCACGCTGCACGCGAGACACCTCCACCAATTGCTCCTCCTTGACCTCAAGATCCAGCCGTGCCAGCTCTGCGCGGAAATGTTCTGACTTTGCACGACTCTCATTGAAACTCGGAATCTCAAGCTCATCTGATTTCTTGCGCGTGGGACTCACTGAGACAAGCGGGTTGCCTTCTTTGTACGCCTTGATCGCGGCTTCCTTGTCCCAAGCGATCTTGTTGCGATCAACCGTGAAGCAACCTTCAAACCTGCCCTGGCTCTTCATCTGGCTGATCCGCGCCTGCGTGATCCCCAGTGCCTCAGCGAGTTCTTTGGTGTTGCAAGTGTGCATAGGCGCAATTTAAGCGCAGTAGCGACGTTTTAAGCGAAATAGCCCCTGACAGCGTTTTCTTGGCATATAATTGTCAACTTTTCGATTTTGGGCGTCTTAAGGGTCTCAGATGCGTCCATGCTGCGACACGCATAATTCTGGCGCTAGCGGAAAAGGGAGGTTCGAAATTACC
>Ga0208644_1000679_pt1 | contig 30135 bp, 55 predicted proteins | sample VirMetDEL_Nov_18_FD_184517 | JGI IMG/M metagenome (GOLD analysis project Ga0208644, IMG submission 184517) | Aqueous microbial communities from the Delaware River and Bay under freshwater to marine salinity gradient to study organic matter... | ecosystem: Environmental > Aquatic > Marine >...
AATTAGGAAGTGCTATTAATATTATTGATTACTATGAGGAACGAGGTCAAGGATTACCGCACTACATAGAGGTAGTGAATAGCAAGGATTATATTTATAAGGATCATTATGCTCCACACGATATTGAAGTCATGGAGTTCAGCAATGGCAAAACCAGAAGGGAAGTAGCTTATCAATTAGGTGTAAGGTTTAAGGTAGTTCCTAAACTTCCATTAGAAGATGGCATCCATGCTACCTTGATGACCCTGCCTAGATGCTGGATAGATACAGATCATTGCAAAAAACTAATAGATGCGTTAAGACATTACCACAGAAAATATATAGACAAGAACAGGATGTTCAGATCTAAACCTGTACATGATTGGAGTTCACACGCTTGTGATGCCATGAGATATTTATCTGTAGGAATTACAGAATTAAATACTAGACAAAATGCTCCACAAAATGTAGCAGATAATGAATATAGTATTTTATAAAAGGAATTTATTATGGGAAGTTTATTTAGTCCAAAGATGCCAGCACTACCCCCAGTTCAACCTTTGCCTGAACCGCCGAAGGCAGAACTAAGTGCAGAAGAGAAACAAAGGATAGCGGATGAACAAGCTGCTATGGAGCGTAGAAGAAAAGGTCGTAAGTCTACTATTCTAACTGGACCTTTAGGTATTGAAACAGAAGCAACCACAGAAAAGAAAACTTTATTAGGAGGATAATATGGCAATTAAGAAAATAATTAAAATGGCAAAAGAAATCATTAAACCAAAAAAAGAAAAACCTTTAGAATTAAAAAAGGAACAAGCAAAAGAAACTAAATCAGAAACAGTATCAGAAAATACTAGCTCCTTAACTAGGGAGACAAACTAACATGGGTGCAGTAGCAGCAATAACAAAACCATTTATTAAACAAAAAATGCAAGAAGCTCCTAAACCAGCTACAACACCACAACCAGTTACTCCTACGACTGCAGAAGTTTCGCAAAGTGAAGCTACAGCCGCAGATGGTACTGGAGCTATGTCAAGAAAAGTAAAACGAAAAGGAAGATCAGCTACGATATTAACTTCATCTACAGGAGTAGACCAAAGCGTTACATTAGGTACACAAAGTTTATTAGGCGGATAATGGCAAAAACAGAACTAAGCAAAAGTTTATTAAAACGATTTGATCGTCTGAAAGCTCAGCGTCAAAACTGGGAATCGCATTGGCAAGAAGTAGCAGACTACATGATGCCAAGAAAGGCAGATGTAACTAAATCCAGATCCAAAGGAGATAAGAGAACAGAATTAATTTTTGATTCTTCTCCTATGCAATCTTTGGAATTATTAGCAGCATCACTTCATGGTATGCTGACGAACCCATCCACTCCTTGGTTCTCTTTACGATTCAAAGAAGATGGAATGGAAAATGAAGATGAAGCAAAAGAATGGCTAGAGTCTGCAACAGAAAGTATGTATGCCGCATTTAATCGTTCTAACTTCCAACAAGAAATTTTTGAATTATACCACGACCTGATCACCTTTGGCACAGCCGCAATGTTTATTGAAGAGGATGAAGAAGATATTATTAAATTCTCTACGAGACACATTAATGAAATTTATATTTCTGAAAATGATAAAGGAAGAATAGATACAGTATTTAGAAAATTTAAAATCTCTGCAAGAGCAGCATTACAAAAGTTTGGACAAGATGCGTCAGACAATATTGTAACTACTGCTAGAAAAGATCCATATGAAGAAATAGAGATACTGCATGTTGTATATCCAAGAGCTGATTTTGATCCTAAGAAACAAGACAAAGCCAATATGCCTTTTGCTTCTTGTTATATTGAAGCTGGCACAGGCAATGAATTATCTATGTCAGGATTCAAAGAGTTTCCTTTTGTAGTACCTCGTTACTTAAAAGCATCTCACGAAATTTATGGAAGATCTCCAGCGATGACTGCTTTACCTGATGTGAAGATGTTAAATGAAATGTCTAAGACAACGATTAAAGCAGCTCAAAAACAAGTTGATCCACCTTTGCTTGTTCCTGATGATGGATTTATTTTACCTGTACGAACTGTTCCTGGTGGACTGAACTTTTATAGATCTGGAACAAGAGATAGAATTGAACCACTCAACATTGGTGCAAATAATCCATTAGGATTAAACATGGAAGAGCAAAGAAGAAACTCTATTCGTAATGCGTTCTATGTAAACCAACTGATGATGCAACAAGGTCCTCAAATGACAGCAACAGAAGTCATCCAAAGGAACGAAGAGAAAATGAGATTACTAGGTCCTGTGCTTGGTAGACTACAATCGGAATTGTTAAAACCTCTGATTGATAGAGTGTTTGCGATTATGATTAGAAAAAATATATTCTTACCTGCACCAGAATTTTTAGCAGGAAAAGATATTGAGATTGAATATGTATCACCACTTGCCAAAGCTCAAAAATCTTCAGAGCTACAATCTATTATGCGTGGTATAGAAATTATGGGATCACTTGCGAATGTTGCTCCTGTATTTGATTATATTAATTTTGATAAACTAGTGAAACATTTATTAGATATTGTAGGTGTGCCACAAAAAGTTTTAAAACCACAAGCACAAGTCAATGCTGAAAGACAACAGAAACAACAACAACAAGAACAAGCTATGCAAATGCAACAGATGCAACAAATAGCACAAGCAGGAGGACAAGTAGCACCATTGGCAAAAGCATTGCCAGAGGAAGCAAAACAATTAGTATCAGGGGAATAATACATGGATCAATTAAAACAATTAAAGATTAGCTATAAAAATATTTTTGAATCAGATGATGGAAAGTTAGTCATGTCTGATTTAGAGAAACGATGTCATTATCATGCTACCACCAATGTAAAAGGAGATAGCCATGAAAGTGCATATATGGAAGGACAACGCAGCGTTCTTCTATTTATAAAACAAATGCTGCTAAAGGAAAACACTAATGTCAAACGAACAGATAACGGAGAATAATTCTTCGCCTGTAGAACAAGAGACAACACAACCAACTACAACTTCTACAGAAACAACAGCACCTAAAGAAGATACATTAATATCTTCTACAACCAATACAACAGCTCAAACTTCTAAATCTTGGAAAGAAATTATTAGTGAAGAGTACAGAAAGAATCCTAACATAGAAAAGTTTACAGAGATTGATGCGTTAGCGAAAAGTTACATCAATGCTGTATCTATGATTGGTTCAGATAAAATTCCTGTACCTACGAATAATTCTACAGAAGAACAATGGAATGAAATTTATACTAAGTTAGGTAGACCAGAATCTCCTGATAAATATAAATTAGATGTAAAATCAGATGCTGTTCCTATAGAAGAATCTGCAGTTAAATCTTTTGCAGAGAATGCACACAAGCTAGGTTTAAATAATAAACAAGCTCAAGGCATTTTAGAATTTTATAAAAATAATATGGAACAGTCTGCACAGCAAATGCAAATCAATATGGAAACAGCACAAGCCGATGCAGAAGCTCAACTACGAAAAGAGTGGGGTAGATCGTTTGATGAGAATATTAAAAAGGCAGGTGCTTTAGCAAAAGCAAATATGAATCCTGCTATTTTAGATATGCAAATGAAAGATGGTACTCGTTTAGGAGATCATCCAGAAGTCATTAAAGGATTTGCCAATATTGCTAATCTAATCTCTGAGGATAAATTTATTGGTACAGACCAAGAAAATATGACTCAAGCTAGAGATTTGGATGCTGAAATAAGATCTATTGTAAACGATAGAAGTGGTCCTTATTGGAATAGAAACCATCCAGACCATGAAAGAACAGTTCAGCAAGTATTAACTTTAAGAACAATGATGAATGGATAATAAGCAATTACGATTAGAAATTGTTAGAATGATATTGGAAACGGGTTCAGAAATACATAAATCTAACCCCTTGCCAATCGCTGATAATTATTATAATTGGATTTCTAAGGAGAGTGAAAACTCTCCTAAGAAACGCAAGACAATCTCTAAACCAGACCTTGCTGACAAGAAGGAATAGACTCTGGTCTAACAGACCTTAAATGCAAGAGATGCCTGCTTTGCGGAGAACCTCTCTGTTTTATTTTTATTAATGACCATGTGGGTTGTTAATATTTAACTTTAACAAATGGAGAGACAAATATGTCTACACAAATAACTACAGCATTTGTAGAACAGTATAGTTCTAACATACAAATGTTGTCACAACAAAAAGGTTCTTTATTGAGAGATAAAGTACGCCTTGAATCAGTTGTTGGAAAAAATGCTTTCTTTGATCAAGTAGGAAGTGTTACTGCAACTGTAAGATCAAGCAGACATTCAGACACTCCTCAAGCAGATACTCCTCACTCAAGAAGAAGAGTAACTCTTGTGGATTATGAATTTGCTGATCTAATTGATGACCTAGATAAAGTAAGAATGTTGGCTGATCCAACTTCTTCTTATGCACAAGCTGCTGCTTATGCAATGGGAAGAGCTATGGATGACAATATCATCGCTGCTGCAACTGGTACTGCGTACACAGGTGTTGCTGGTGGTACTTCAACTTCTTTACCTGCAGGTCAAATCATATCTGAAGCTGGTACAGGAAGAATGACAATCGCTAAACTAAGAACTGCAAAAGAAATCTTAGACTTAGCTGATGTTGATCCTTCTCTACCTAGATTCATCGTAGTAGGTCCTAAACAAATCACAGATTTATTAGGAACTACTGAAGTTACTTCTAGCGATTACAATGTTGTCAAAGCTCTTGCTTCTGGCGATATTAATTCGTTCTTAGGATTTAACTTTGTTGTATCTAACAGATTAGCTGTTGCTTCTTCAATCAGAGACTGCTTTGCTTTCGTAAACGATGGTATTGCTTTAGCTGTTGGAAAAGATGTGACTGCTAGAATAGACGAGAGAGCTGACAAAGGTTATGCTACTCAAGTTTACTACTCTGCTGCATTTGGTGCAACCCGAATGGAAGAAGAGAAAGTAGTTAAGATCCAAGCATACGAAGGTTAATTTCGTATTTAGATGGTGGGGAGAAATCCCCACTATCTTTTTTTTAATAAAAGTATATGAAACATAAAGGAACGAATGGCTAGTACAGTAGATATTTGCAATGGAGCTTTAAACCAGTTAGGTGCATCCACCATCATTTCATTGACGGAAGATTCTAAAAATGCAAGATTATGTAATGCACGATACACACAAGTACGAGATAGCTTATTCAGATCTCACCCTTGGAATTGTTTACAAAAACGAGTACAGCTCGCATCTGATACAGCTACTCCAGCTTGGGGATTCAGTTACCAATTTACCTTACCTGCAGATTGTTTACGAGTTCTCAGAATAGAAGATTACGATTCAGATTATAAAATTGAAGGAAGAAAGATTGTGTCTAATGTACCTACGATGAAGATCTTATACATTGCACGAATTGAAGATCCTAATGAGTACGATGAAATTTTAAGAGAAACATTATCAGCAGCACTAGGTGCAGACATTGCTTATGCAATTACTTCTTCTAATCCTGTTGCACAAAATATGTATAATCTTTTTCAAGAGAAATTAAGAGAAGCAAGATTCGTAGATGCTACGGAAGGACAAAACACCATCCAAGATAATGGCATGACGGATGTCATAGACGCAGGTTCTTGGACTAACGCAAGGTTTTAAATATGGCACGAGTTGCGGTGCAATTAACGAACTTCACAGGTGGAGAATTATCGCCACGACTAGATGGTCGTAATGATCTAACCAAATACTCTTCTGGTTGCAAGACCTTAGAGAATATGGTTGTTTATCCACATGGTTCTGCTGCTAGACGACCTGGAACTCAATTTGTAGCTGAAGTAAAAGACAGCACTAAGAAAACAAGATTAATACCTTTTGAATTTTCTACAACACAAACTTATATGTTGGAGTTTGGAGATCAGTACATAAGGTTCTACAAAGATAATGGAGTTATCTTATCTGGTGGTTCAGCATATGAAATTGCTACTCCTTATTTAGAATCTGAACTGTTTGATATTAAATATGCTCAATCTGCAGATGTCATGTATATCTGTCATCCTAATCATGCAGTTAGAAAGTTATCCAGAACAGGACATACTTCCTGGACATTGACACAAGTTGATTTTACTAAAGGACCATTTCAAGATCATAATATTACTACAACTACTATGTCTGCATCACATACTTCTGTTGGTTCAACAGGAACATTAACTATATCTTCTACAACTGGTATTAATGCTAACCAAGGTTGGCTAACTACTGATGTGGGAAGATTAGTACATTTAAAAGATGGTCATTATAAAATAACAGGAAGAACATCAGCAACAGTAGTTACCTCTATTTGTGAAGTATCGCCATCTTCTTCTTCTGCTACAACGGACTTTGCTTTAGGTGCTTTCTCTGATACTTCTGGTCATCCAGGTTGTGTAACCTTCTTTGAACAACGATTAGTATTTGCAGGAACGAAAGAACAACCACAAACTTTATTCTTTTCTAAATCAGGGGATTATGAAAACATGGATGATAATTACCATGGAACAGTATCTGATGATGATGCTATTATTTATACGATTGCGTCTAACCAAGTCAATGCCATTAGGTTTATGACTGCTACTAGAACTTTAATTGTAGGTACAGCAGGTGGTGAATTTACAGTATCAGGTGGTGGAACAGATGTTGCCATTACTCCTACGAATATTTTAATTAAAAGACAATCTAACCATGGAGCTGCTAACTTAGATGCGATTGCAGTTGGTAATGTCACTTTGTTTTTACAAAGAGCAAAAAGAAAGATTAGAGAACTAGCTTATAACTTTGATGTGGATGGTTATCTTGCTCCTGATATGACAATCCTTGCAGAACATATTTCTGAATCAGGTATTACACAAATGGCGTATCAACAAGAACCTAATCAAATCATTTGGTGTGTACGAACTGATGGACAACTGATTGCATTAACCTATCAAAGAGAACAACAAGTTGTTGCTTGGCACAGACATATCTTTGGTGGATCTTTTTCTAGTGGTAATGCTGTGTGTGAATCGGTTGCTGTTATTCCTACAGATGACAATGAATACCAAGTATGGATTATTATTAAACGAACTATTGATGGTGCTACCAAACGCTATGTAGAATATTTGCATAACTTTAATTTTGATGAAACAGATAATACAGATTTTAATTTCTTAGATTCTCAACTAAGTTACTCTGGTTCTGCAACTACTACTATTTCAGGATTAGGTCATTTAGAAGGTCAGACAGTTGCTATTCTTGCAGACGGAGCTACACATCCTAGAAAGACAGTTACTTCTGGTTCTATTACTTTAGAACGATCAGCTACCAAAGTAAAAGTAGGATTACCTTATACTTCCCTTTTGCAGACTATGCGATTAGATGCTGGTTCACAGGATGGTACATCGCAAGGTAAAACCAAAAGAATATTTGATATTACATTAAGAATTTATGAGTCTATTGGTATTGAAGTAGGACCAGACTTAAACAATATGGAACGAATACCTTTTAGATCTTCTGCTACTTTAATGAACCAAGCTATCCCAGTATTTACAGGAGATAAAGAAATAGAATTTAGAGGAAACTATGAAACAGATGGTTATGTATATGTAAGACAAGATCAACCTTTACCTTTAACCATTTTATCATTATACCCAAGATTGGTAACCAATGACGGATAATATACTACATATAGTGCCTTATATTGCAAATCATGGTAAGATAATTTTATCTAGTCAAATGAACCATGCTTTAATGGATAAGGATGCAGAGTTTGATGGAGAAACAATGAATCTAGAAGAGAAAGGATTAGCTTTTACTTGTATGATTAATAATGAACCTATAGCGGCTGCTGGAATGAAATTACTTTGGCAAGGAGTTGCAGAGGGTTGGGTATTAGCTACAGCTAAAGTTTGGAATCATCCTAGAACAATAGCTCGTGCTATTAAAAAGAATTTTGCAAGATTAGCAATGGAACATAAGATACACAGAGTACAAACTGCTGTACGATCCGAGTTTGGAACTGGTATTAAATTTGCTAAGTGGTTAGGTTTAGAGAATGAGGGTTTAATGAAACGATATGGTTTTGATGGTGCTGACCATTATAGATTTGCGAGGTTATTCTAATGAGTTTTGTATTTGATATAGCAGGAGCTAGGCAATCAAGAACAATAGGAAAATACAATCAAGCTATTCAAGAAAGAAATGCAAAAGTTGCAGAACAAGAAGGTCAGCTTATACTAGATCAATTTGATAATTATACTTTACCAAAATTAGTAGAAAAAATTGATCAATTAGAAGGTGAAACTAAAGTTGCTTTTGCAAAATCTGGTGTTGAGGAGTCAGGTACTGCTCGTAAAATTAAAAGATATAACGCAGAACAAGGTGAAAAAGAAATAGAGATTGCAAGATATAATGCAGAGATAGGCAAATCAAGAAAATTTGAAGAAGCTAATTTTGCTCGTATGCAAGGAAGTCTTGCTAGAATGCAAGCTAAACAAGCTGAAATCGCAGGTTATGCTAGAGCAGGCGAAAGTTTAATGAGAATGTATGGTTAATAATATGAGAAACTATAAAAAAGAATACGCAAATTATCATTCTAAACCAGAGCAAAAAAAAGATAGAGCTGGTAGAAATGGTGCTAGAAGAATGATGAAAAAGAAATATGGTAATAGTTTACTTGGTAGGGATGTAGATCATAAAGATAGAAATCCAAGAAATAATAGTATGAGTAATTTAAGAATACAATCTAAATCAATGAATAGATCAAGGAATAGCTAATGCCTAAAATACCAACTTATAAAACATCTGGTTTAGTTCCTACGGCAGAAGCACCAAGTATTAAAACAAACATACAAGTGTCTCCATTTCAAACAATGGCAGGTGCATTAAGACCATTAGGAAAAGCAGCAGAAGATTATTATATTAGAGAAAGATCTATTGCTGAAAAAGCAGAAGCAGATAAAGCATATTTAGAAGTATCATCTGAATTAGATACAATACAAGAAAATTCAGGAAAACAATTTAATCCAGAAGAAGCAATATCTATTTTTAATAAACAATCTAAATTTATTATAGATGAGAAAATAAATCAAATTCAAAATAAAAGAGTCAAACAAATTTTACAAAATAGATTTAATACAGATATTGTTAGAAGGGGATTAAAAGTAAAAGAATCTGCAAGAAATGAATTAGATAAACTAGAAGAGTACAATTACAAAACAAAGTATCAACAAAATTTATCCAAATATAGACTTGCAACTTCTGATTCTGAAAAAAAAATTATTGAAACAGAAGTGATGACTGATGCTGATTTGAGGTCATTATATAATGGCGATAGTAAAGTAACTAAAGAAATTTCATTTGATAATATAAAAAAAGATTTATTTAAAATAGATTTTCAAAGATTGTTAGATGAAAAAAAAATATCACAAGCAGCTAAAAAAATAAAAGATATAGAAGGAAGTAAATTTTTATCTGATGCAGATAGAGAAAAATTAAAAAAAGATTTTGCTGAACAAAGTAAAGTGATTGTGCATGCTTCAGCATTAATAAATGGAATTGGTATTGTTTTAAATGATAAAGAAAAAAAAGATGCTATGAAATTTATTCAATCAGAAGGAAAATATACAGAAGCTCAAATAGCTGAAATTGGAATAAAAAATAATGCAAAAATAGAAACTCATAAAAATCTTTTATCTGCAGGTTTTTCTAATGCTGCTATTACTGGAAATCCTAGAGCAGTTGAAAGTTCTTTGAATTTGTATCGTAATTATAGATCTCAAGGATCTTTACCTTATTTAAAAAATGGAATGAAATTAACAGAAGAAGAATTGGATTTTTATGACACAATGTTATTTATGACAGATACTATGGGAGAATCTATTCCTAATGCAGTTCTTGCTTATAATTCTTATTATAAAAATAAAAACACAACCGATGTTAAATCAAGATTTGTAGATGCTAAAAAAGTAAAAGCTACTGCAGATAATATTGTAAATAATTGGTTTCAATCTGATGCTAAAAATATTGATACTGTTCAAAGATTAGTAGAAAAATATGCAAATACATTAATAAGAGTTTATCCATCTGATCAAGATAAGATTTTAGAAAAAATAGAAGAGAAGATAAAATTAAATTTTAGAAAAGATATATTTGATAATATTGTTCCTATAAAAAGAAACAGACCAGAAACACATGATGTTTCTGTAGCATCCTATATTAAAAAACTTTATGATGAAGGAAGAATTAATAAAGATGTACATGATTTAGAAGATTTAATAGCCATTGATACAGAGCAAGTTGGAAGATCTGATGTTTCTGGAGTTCAAATTGTAAACAGAAATTATCCAATGAATATTGTTATATTAAATCCTGCTAAGTCAGATTTAGATCAAAATGAATTTGCTAGTGGAATTATTACTGACAAACAACTTAAACAAAATGTATATCCTTTAGCTAGAGACGAAAGATATCAACAATATATTTTTAATATGAGAGCAAGAAATATGGATTTAGAATCTATTGGTGTTCCTTTAATTCCTTAATATGAGTAAAGAAATTTTAAATACTGAAATTAATGAAAAACAAACAATTAAATTTGCTGTAGATGAATTAGGTTTAGGTAAGCCACTTCAGCAAATACCAACAGATGTTGAATATTTTATTAATAAACAAAGAGGTGTTGGAGAAAGTACATACAGTTTTGGAAAAGCTCTTAAAGAAGCATTTAAAATAGATAATTTTTTTGTTTCTGGTTCTAATTCTTTTTTTGAAAAAGATACTCAAGAAAGAGATCTTGAATATGAAATAACAAAAGATCAATTTGATATTATAGAAACTTATCCAGAATATATGAGAAATCATTTTTTAGAAGCAAAAAACAATGATCATTTTTATATTTTAAAAAAACAAGCAGATGAAAGATTAGATGTAGAAAGAGAGCTTGCTAATTATGGATGGAAAGGAATGGCAGCAAGAGTTATTGCAGCAGCAGCAGATCCAAGTGCTATAGCTCTTAGTATTGCTACAGGTGGTTATTATGCTCCACTTATTTATGGTGGTAAGATTGCGAGAATAAAAAGAGCAATAGGTGTTGGTGCTTTAGTTGGCACAGAAAATGCCATTATAGAATCTGGATTAGTTGCGTTAGATCCTCTTAAAGATGATAATGATATTCGTTATGCTTTATACGGAGGTTTCCTTTTAGGAGGAGCTTTTGGTGGACTTAGTAAAGCTAAATTCAAAGATATAGATCAAGCATACAATAGAATGGATTTAATTGCCAGAAAATCTATGGATGAAATAGACTATGAAAATTTAAACACTTTTGCTTCTGAAAATGGAGCTACTATAAATGAAGCATTTGCAAGAAAAAGAAGATTAATTCAACCGAAAATAGAAAATAGATATGATTTTACAGTAACATCAGATTCAAAAGCAGTATCTATTTTAGATGATGATTTGGATTCTATTTCAAAAACTGAAAAAGAATGGAGAGAGGGTAAGAAAAAATTATTTGGATTCGTACCAATTCCAAGATTTAGTATGTCCAGTTCTTTAAATAAATCTCCAGATCCAGAAATTCAAAAATTATCACAAGTTTTATTTCCAGATCCTATTGTAGGTTCTCCAAATAATACAATGCTTGAATTTAAAGAAATGTCTTTAAAACAAATATCTTCTAATTTTAATAAAACGAGAGATATTGCTTATTATTCTTTTTTAAAACTTAATCCAGAATTAACAAAAGGATTTAATACTGGAAAAATTGAAACTTTCCAACAAATTATATCTGATATTATAGAATTTCCAGAATTAGCAAAAACATACAAACATGTAACACCAGAAATGATTAAACATGCAAATTATGCTTCTGCCGCACTAGATGATGCTTTGTCTATTATTGGTCAATCTGGAAGAGAAGGTTGGGGTGATATTGCTAAAAAAAGATTAAATAAAAATTATTTTCCTCATGTTCATAGTCAAGGAAAATTATTAGAAGCATTAGATGAATATGGATTAGATCAATTATATAAAGTTTATTCAAAAGCACTAGATTCGTTAAGAACAGAACTTGATCCAAAAGTATTTGATAGAATGGTTAAAGGTGTTGTTAGAAATATATCAAGTCCAAAATACAGAGGAAGCGAAGCATTTTTATCAAGAATATTCCAAGGAACTGATGAAGCTGGAATGAGAGCTTTTTTGGATGACCTTGATTTAACAAAAGAACAAATAGATGCAATATCTAATAGAATTAATAAACAAAATAATATTAAATTAGATCCTAACGCAAGAAGAAGATTGCCTTTTGATATTAATTTAAAAACAGATGTTAAGTCAATTAAAACAGGAAAAGTAAGATCTTTATCTTTAAAAGATTTGATGGATAGAAATGCTGAAAGAGTAATATCAAGATACTTAAATCAAATTGTTGGTCAAGCTGCTATGGCAAGATTTGGAGGATTTAAAAAAATTAATGACTACGACAATTTTATATCAAGATTTGAAAATAGAAACTCAACTAACTTAGCTTATACAGATTTATCAGATCATGTAGATATATTAAAAGTAGTTGGATCATCTATATTAGGAAGGCAAAATCCTTTAGAAAAAGTTGATCCAAAATCAACAAAAATGAGAAGAATAATGAGACTGGTTGGAGACTATAACTTTTTAAGATTGTTTGGACAGGTTGGTTTCGCTCAAGGAGCTGAATTATATGGAGCATTAGGAGAGGTTGGTTGGAAAACCGCTTTAAAAACAATGCCAAAATTAGAAGATCTTACTAATAGATTAGTTTCTGGAGACATGAAATTAAAAGATCCATTATTAAGAGAGTTGGATTCTTATGGTGTTTCTTTAGGTCAAGATAAATTTATGAACTCTCCAACTGCTAGACTTGAACATGATGGAGATATGTTAATGGATGATAAATCTACTTTATTTAATAATGTTGAAATTAAATCAGGACAATTTAAAAGATGGTTATCTGATTTTTCTTTTTTAAATCCAATGACAATGTTATCTCAAGTTTGGAGTGCAAAAGCATTATCTGTAAAAATTGTAGAAAATATTAAATCTTTAAAAGAAATTCATGGAACAACTAATATTTATGATAAATTAAAATTAGGAGATCAAGTTAGATATAGACAATTAACCTGGACTAAAAATCAATTTAATAATATTGCAAAAAATATTGATAAACACGCCACTATTGAAAATGGTTTTGTTAAATCATTAGGCATTGATAATTGGGATGTAGAAGCAAGATCAAGTTTTTTAGTTGGATTAAATAGATGGGTAGATCGTGTAGTTCAAAGAACAGATTTAGCTTCTATGAACAAATGGTTTACAAAGGATTTTGTTAAACTAATAATTCAATTTAGAACATTTAGTTTGGCTGCTTATGAAAAACAATTACTAAATGGATTATATACTTTAGATCAAACAAGAGGAAAAGATTTTGAAACATATTCAAGATTTATATCTTCTATGATTGGAGCTTCAACTTTTGCCGCAGCTCAAATCTATATTAATTCTTTTGGAATGAGAGATAGAAAAGAATATTTAAAAGAAAGACTTTCAGCAGAAAATTTGGCTAAAATTGGATTTTTAAGATCTTCATGGTCTACATTAATTCCTGGTGCTGCTGGTACTGTATATTCTTTATTTAGTGAAGATGATTTGTTTGGTTATGGAAGAAATACTGAATTGTCATCTAGCTTTTTAAGTGGTATTCCGTCTATTGATTTAGTAGATAATATATTTAGTGCAAGCAGGATTTTGAGTAAATCAATAACAGATCCAACTTATCAACCATCTCAAAGCGAGATGAGAAAAGCATTATCTATATTTATATTACATAATGGTATAGGTATAAAAAATGTAAATAATATGCTAGTTGATAACTTTGCAAAATAGTATATAGGAAAACAATATGACAATATCATCAACAACAGTTAAAAATTCATATAACGGAGATGGCTCTACAGCTACCTTTACCTATACCTTTAAGATCTTTGCAAACTCTGATTTGCAGGTTATTATTCGTTCTGCTTTAGGAACAGAGACAGTTAAAACATTAACTACGCATTATACAGTTACTGGAGCTGGTTCAGCATCTGGTGGAGATATTACATTTACTGCTGGAAACATTCCTGCATCTGGAGAGACAGTCGTATTAAGAAGAGCTATACCACAAACACAAGCGATTGATTATATAGCTAACGATCCTTTCCCTGCTGAATCTCACGAAGAAGGTTTAGACAGAGCAACTATGGCAATCCAACAGCTTCAAGAAGAAGTAGATCGTGCTATTAAATTATCCAGAACCAATACCATTACATCTTCTGAATTTACTGTAGGTGCTGCTAATCGTGCTAATAAAGTTTTAGCATTTGATGCTTCTGGAGAACTTTCCGTTGCACAAGAATTAGGACAATTTCAAGGCAACTGGTCTGCTGGAGAAACTTTTGCACAAAGGGATTTAGTTAAAGATACTTCTAACAATAATATTTATATTTGCTTAACTGCACACACTTCTTCTGGTTCACTTCCTATTAGTTCTAATGCGGATGTGGCTAAATGGAGTTTAATTGTAGATGCTGCTAGTGCTACAGCTTCTGCAGCCGCAGCTGCAAGTTCTGCAACAGACGCAGAGACAGCACAAACAGCCGCTGAAGCAGCTCAAGCTGCAGCAGAGTTAGCAGAGACCAATGCTGAAACTGCAGAGACTAATGCTGAGACGGCTCAAACTGCAGCAGAAACAGCACAGACTGCTGCCGAGTTAGCAGAAAGTAATGCTCAAACTTCAGAAACAAATGCTGCAAATTCTGCAACATCAGCTTCTGGTTCAGCAACAACTGCAACTACACAAGCTGGTATCGCAACGACACAAGCATCTAATGCTAGTACATCAGCATCCAATGCCGCAACATCAGAAAGCAACGCAGCTTCATCTGCAAGTGCAGCTAGTACATCAGCATCTAACGCAGCAACATCTGCTACTAATGCTTCCAACTCAGCTAGTGCCGCTTCTACCTCAGCTTCTAATGCAGCTACTTCTGCAACTAATGCTTCTAATGCTCAGACAGCAGCAGAGACTGCACAAGCCGCAGCTGAATTAGCTTATGACAATTTTGACGACAGATACTTAGGACCTAAAGCTAGCGACCCTTCAACAGACAATGATGGTGATGCTTTGATAGATGGTGCTTTGTATTTTAATACAACAGGAAATGTACTTAAATATTGGGATGGTTCTGCATGGCAGAATGTTGAAGCTACAGATACATCATCTTTTGCAACTAACGGATTTGCTATTGCAATGGCAGTTGCTCTCTGATGCAAACTCTAGACTGTAAAAAATGTTCTGACAATTTATCATTAGATAATTTTTATTTTAATAAAAATGGTAAATACAAAAGACAAAATATCTGTAAAAAATGCATGAACATTTATGACTATAAAACAGACAAAAATTTTAAATTAAAAAAAGCATACGGAATTACTTTAGAGCAATATAATGAATTACTATCTAGCCAAAATCATAAATGTGCTATTTGTAACATAGATAATAATGGTAAATATCGTAATAAACCAAGAGCTTTTGCCGTAGATCATTGTCATTCTACAGGTAAAATTAGAGGATTATTATGTAGTGATTGCAACACTGGTATTGGATTGTTAAAAGATAATGTTAATTTTTTAGAATCTGCTATTAAATATTTGAATAAAAATAGAAATTAATATAAGGAGAACATATGGCACAAAACTTTAGAAGATACACAAGCAACGATGTAGGTACATCTGCTGCTACATTATTTACTGCTGACAGTTATGATACAGTAGTAGGTATTTCAGTAGCGAATGTAACTGGTTCAAGTGTAATTGCTTCAGTTTATATCAACGATGGTTCAAACGACATTTATCTAGTCAAAGATGCACCGATACCTGCTGGTTCTGCATTACAAGTATTAGATGGTGGAGCTAAGTTTGTGGTTCAATCAGGAGATGCTTTAAAAGTAATTTCTGATACTGCAAGTTCATTAGATGTTTGGGTTTCCACAGTTGATGCAATTAGTACATAGGAGAATTAATGCCTTTCATTGGTAATCAACCAGCATTAAGTTACACAAGTTTTGCTAAGCAAGACTTCACTACAAGTGCGACTACTGCATATGTACTTGACCAAGCAGTAACCAATGAAAACGAAATTGCATTATTCATTAACTTTGTAAGACAAGAACCTACAACTGCATATACTGCTAGTGGCACAAGTTTAACTTTAACTTCTGCTACATCTGCTAGTGATGATATGTATGCAATCTTTTTAGGTAAAGCTGTGCAAACAGTTAATCCACCTGCTGGCTCAGTTAGTTTAGATAAAATAGATTCTACTGCTAAATCTTTTTTAACTAGAAATTATAGAAACATCATCATCAATGGTGATATGAGTATTGCTCAAAGAGGAACTTCTACTGTTTCTATAACTGCTAGTGGTTATTATACAGCTGATAGATTTAGAACAGTAGCATCTTCTTTTGGAGCTTGGACACAATCTCAAGATACAGATGTTCCTAGTGGTCAAGGTTTTTCAACATCTTTAAAATTAGATTGCACAACTGCTGATGCTTCTCCATCTGCATCTGACGTTTTTTTTATTCAACAAAGAATTGAAGGTCAAATATTACAATATTTAAAAAAAGGAACTGCAAATGCAGAAAGTCTAACATTATCTTTTTGGGTTAAATCAAATAAAACAGGAACATATATTTTAGAATTATATGATGCTGATAATTCAAGACAAATTTCAAAATCATATACAATAAATAGTGCATCAACTTGGGAAAAGAAAACTTTAACTTTTGCTGGAGATACAACAGGTGTTTTTGATAATGATAATTCAGCTAGTTTAGATGTAAATTTTTGGTTAGGTGCTGGTTCTACTTATACGTCAGGAACTCTAAATACATCTTGGGGTGCAAGAGTAGATGCAAACAGAGTTGTAGGTCAAGTCAATCTTGCAGACAGCACATCTAACTACATCAACATCACAGGCATACAATTAGAAGCTGGAACAACTGCATCTGATTTTGAGTTCTTGCCTGTTGATGTGAATTTAGGAAGATGTCAGAGGTATTTTCAATCTTTAAATGGTGCAGATGCAACAGCATTAGGTGATGGAATTACTCAAACAAGTACAACATCTAGAATTTATGTTAGTTTTATAAATCCAATGCGTTCATCTCCAACGGCAACTTTTTCTACTTTAGCTATTACTGATTCTGTAAATTATGGACCAGCAGTTACTTCTATTGATGCTATTGCAAGTGGAACAACAAGTGCAAGATTAAGTTTAACACATAATAGTGGTGCTTCAGCACTTCGTCCTGCAATGTTAATATTAAATAGTGCAAGTGGATATTTACATTTAAGTTCGGAGTTATAATTATGATTAATACAGTTACAAAAAAATATGACACTTTTACAAATAGATTTGTAAGTTATGAAATAGTTTATAATAGTGGTTTAGTAGCAACTGTACCACTAGACCCAGCAAACACAGATTACCAAGCAATACAAGAGTGGATTGCAGAAGGAAACACAGTAATAGATAACGGAGCAAATAACTAATGGCAATAACAAAAATACAATCAGAAAGTCTTAACCTTGCAGACGACTTTGCATTTACTGGTACAATTACTGGTGCTGGTGGTGGAAAAATTTTACAACATGTTACTAATACATCTGGATCAGGAACTTCAACAACTGCAACTGGATTTACTGCTACTTCTGGATTGCCAACTGTTAGTATAACACCAAGTTCAACATCAAGTAAAATACTTGTTTTTGCAAATTTTGGAGAAATGAAAGTAAGTAGTGGTGAAGGTTATATAACTATATTCAGAGATAGTGTTGATTTAGGAAGAAATAATTACGGAATGACTGGAACAAGATCAACAACAACAACTCCTGCTGGTGCTGGAATTATTACGGATATTCCAAACACTACATCTCAAATTACTTACACCGTTAGAGTAAGAGGTGGCACAGGAGTTACAGTTACTGTAGGTGGAGTTGGACAAACTTTAACATGTTTAGAATTAGGAGCATAAAATGGCAACAAGTGGAAATAAAATAGTTGAAGCAGTAAAATTAATAAATCCTGATGCACAATTTAGTGTAACTGATGAAGATATTAATAAAATTCAATGGCACAATGGAACTACACCTATTTCTAAATCAGAAATAGAAGCCATGATACCAATTGTTGAACAAGAAATGGCACAAGCACAATTAGATAGAGAAACTAAAAAACAAGAAGCTGAAGTAATTATGGAACAATTAGGATTAACCAAAGAACACTTAAAAGCATTAGGATTATAATATGGCATATTTAGGAAGACAACCCATTGTAGGAAATTATCAAGTACTAGACGCACTTACAGCTACGACTACTGATACCTATGCACTAACAAAAAATAGTGTTGCAGTATTTCCACAAACTCCAGCGAACTGCATTGTATCGTTAAACGGAGTTATTCAAGCACCTTATGATTCTTATACTATATCAGGTTCTAACATTGTATTTGCTTCTGCTCTAACTGGTTCTGATAGCATAGACTTCATTACAGTATTAGGAGATGTATTAAATGTAGGTACTGTATCCGATGGTACGATTGGAATTGCTAAACTATCTGCAACAGGAACTCCAAGTTCTTCTACTTTTCTAAGAGGTGATAATTCTTGGGTATCTGCTGGTGGTGCTAACACTCCAGCTTTTGAAACATATATGTCATCAGGACAAACTGGTGTTGCAGATAATGTTTTTGTTAAATTAAATTTTAATACAGAAAGGTTTGATACTAACAGTTATTATGATACATCTACATATAGATTTACACCTTTAGTAGCTGGTAAATATTATATTTACGCACAAGCATATTGTTATCCAACATCAGCAGATAGTATTTATTCTGCTGATATTTCTATTTATAAAAATGGAAGTAATTATAAATATGCTAGTTTTAGAGCAAATTCCTCTTATCCAATAGGTGAAGTTACTAAATTTATTGGTGCAACAATAGAATTTAATGGAAGTACAGATTATGTTGAAGTTTATGGAAGAATAAATGTAACAACAAGTACAGGAAATTTTGAAGGTACATCTGCTACTAATGTATTTGGCGGATACAAAATTATAGAATAGGAATTATTATGACAAACTTATCAACTAAAATAAAACTATACGCAAACCAAGAAATAGATTTTACTAAAGATGTAATTCTACAAGACAACTCCGATGGTAAAGGAGTATTCATAGCTGAATGGAACTTACCTATTGCTAAACCTACTAAAGCACAATTAGATGCACTTGATGCACAAGCAACTACTTATGAGAACAATGAAAAGATTAAAGCAACTAGAAAATCTTTATATGGTTCTTGGGATAAGCAATTAGAAGAAATTTACGATAATGGAATAGATAGCTGGAAAGCTAGAATAGCACAAATCAAAGCTGATAATCCTAAGGAGTAAGACATGGCTCTTATTTCTGTTTCTAATAACGCCTTACAAAATATAACGGCAGTACCAGCTTCTGTACCTACTGGTGCTTTAGTATTATTATCTACCCAAACTGCAAGTAGTTCAGCTTCTATTAGCTTTACATCAGGAATAGATAGTACCTATGATTCCTATGTGTTTAAGTTTATCAATGTTCACCCATCTATTGATACTGTAAGATTTGAATTTAATGGAAGTACAGATGGCGGTTCTAACTACAATGTAATAAAAACAACTACATATTTTAGTGCTTATCATGCTGAAGCAGATGATACTGCTGTTTTGAATTATCAAACTTCAAGAGATTTAGCTCAATCAACATCTTTTCAAAATTTAGGATATTCAGATAGTAATAATGATGATGCTTCTTTATCAGGAACATTACAATTATTTAATCCTAGTTCCACTACCTATGTAAAACATTTTATTTCTGAAAATAATGTAATGCATGCATATCCTATGCCTTTGAGTAGTTATGTTGCTGGTTATTTTAATACTACAAGTGCTATAAATGCAATTCAGTTTAGATATGATGCTGGCAACATTGATGACGGCATCATCAAAATGTATGGAGTGAAATAATGCCTTTACTGTATCACAACAATAACTCTATCTCTAATGTAACTTCATTCCCACAAGTACCTAGTGGAAGTCCTGTATTATTATCTACGGCTACTGCATCAGCTTCTAGTTCTATTAGCTTCACAAGCGGTATTGATACCACCTATGATGTTTATTATTTTGAGTTTATCAATATTCACCCAAGTGTTGATGATGCAAGTCTTCAATTTAATTTAAGTACAGATAGTGGAAGTAATTATAATGTAACTAAAACCACAACTTTTTTTAGAACTTGGCATGGAGAAGATGATGCTTTAACTACATTGACATATGATGATGGTAGAGATTTGGCACAATCAACAGGTTATCAAATTATAGGTGCAGGAGTAGGAACAGATAATGACCAAAATTTATCAGGTTCAATGACTTTATTTAATCCTAGTTCTAATACATTTGTAAAACACTTTTTAAGTAATATAAGTATTCTCACATCAAATGATTATAATAGAAATGACTTTATTGCAGGATATGGAAATACAACAAGTGCAATAAATGCAATCCGTTTTCAAATGTCATCAGGCAACATAGATGCTGGAACAATTAAAATGTATGGGATTAAATAATGCCACTAACTAAATTAAATAATAAAGCTGTAGCAAATGTAACTTCTATACCAGTTGCTCTAGGAGATATGGTATTAGTATCTAGTGCTACTGCTTCATCTTCTGCTAGTATAGAATTTTCATTGGGGAATTATAAGGAGTATAAATTCTTCTTTGTGAATATTCACCCACAAAATGATGGCGTACAATTTAGATTTCAAACTTCAACAGACGGTGGAAGTAATTATGGAGTTACTAATACTTCAACATATTTTATTGCTTATCAAAATGAAGCTGGTACAGAAAATGATTTAACTTACATTACAGGAAGTGACCAAGCACAAACAACAAATGATATTGCATTAGGTAGTGGGGATAATGCTAATGACAGTGGTATAGCTGGAACATTACAGATTTTTAATCCATCATCAACAACCTATGTTAAACATTGGATTAATAGGTCAATCAATGATCCAAGTTCGTATGCACAAGATGAATTTCAAGCTGGATATTTTAATACCACATCAGCATTAACTAATATCAGATTCCAAATGTCTAGCGGAAACATAGATGATGGTAAGATATTGATGTTTGGCATTAACTAAAATGGCAAGCATTTTAGCCAATGAATTTTGCTTTGCTCAAAGCATTAAATAATATATAGGAGAATATATGGAACATAAAATAGTAAATGGTATTCAAGTACCTCTAACCGCAGAAGAAATAGCACAAAGACAAGCAGAAGAATCAGCTTGGTTAGGTGGTGCTTATCAAAGATCCATGAATGATTTAAGACAAAAAAGAAATGCTTTGTTATCTGCCACAGATTATTTAGCATTATCTGACCAAACCTTATCTCCAGAAATGTCTGCATACAGACAAGCATTGAGAGATATAACTGAAGGATTACTAACAGTAGAAGAAGTGAATGCTGTAGTATTTCCTACAAAGCCATAATTAAATGCCTAAGCAATCTTCTACAGAAGTAAAATTGGAATATATCTGCAGAGAGATTAAGGAACTTAAAGAAGAACAAAAACAACTAAGAGCTGATATTAATAAAGGCAAAGGTGCTATTTGGTTATTGATTGCTATTTCTGGTATTGTAGCCGCAGCTCTATCTTATTTTAGAAACTAACTCTTGACATATATTGCGTTGCAACATATATGCACGCATATGATACCTTATAACAACGAAGAAATGGAGTGGTTAAGTTATGTTTAATAATCCTTTTAAGTTTCCAACTTATGCGGAATGGAAAGAATCTGTAGAGAAAATTAATGCAGATGTAATGAAGTTCTACAAAGATTGGTTTTCTGATTTAAAAAAATATTTAGACAAATAGTTTTATTCTGTCATACTAATTAGTATGAAGTTTGCACTAATTATGTATATTTGTTCTGTAGTTGCAGGACAATGCGGAGATGGAATTACAGATCCTGTAGTTTATCCAACGCATAAAGATTGTGCGATAGCTGGCTATACTAAATCCTTAGAAATTATCACAGACATGGATGAAGCAGATGTCAATAAGAATAAGCTGTTCTTTTCTTTTACTTGTACACAAGCAAATTACAGCTAACAATATCTAGTAGTATCTATTTACACATATACAACATATAGCTATACAACTATATAGTGTTATGGGTATTAATGACAAACATAATAAAGGTATTATATCAGAATTGGTTGCTCTTACCTACCTTGCTAGACTTCCTGATACTATTGTATTTCAAGCTATTCATGGTGTTGGTCCTGTAGATATTGTTACTTTTAATGTAAAAACAAAAGAGTATATTAACTATGATGTTAAATCTGTGTCTTTCAGAAAGAGCAAAAGCTATGGCTGCAAAGAAGGTACTAGAATCAATAGATGTGCCAGCAAAAAACAAAAAGACTTAAATGTAAAAATATTATATGTCTACGAGGATGGAAGAGTTAAAGTACAGGATTAAAGAACACGAAGGGTTCAGAGATACTGTTTACTACGATCACTTAGGAAACGCTACAGTAGGTTGGGGTCATCTAGTTACATCCGAAGATAACTTTACTTCTGGAGTTACCTACCCAGAGGAAGTCCTGGAGCAAGTCTTTGAAAAAGATTTTGCCAAAGCCAAAGAAGGAGCAGATGAATTGTGCAGAAATCTACCTATTAATTATATTGCAAGAGGTGTGATTATTGAAATGTGTTTTCAATTAGGCAAAACAGGAGTTTCTAAATTTAAGAAAATGTTTGCAGCATTACAGACAGAGGATTATACAACAGCTAGTGAAGAGATGTTAGATTCTAAATGGTTTGAACAAACACCAGTTAGAGCTAAGTCTTTATCTTATATTATGAGGAGTTCTAACAAATGATTTGGAGTATCTTACCAACTCTATTTAAAACAGGAGTAGATGTCTTTAACAAAAGGCAAGAAACCAAACGATTAGAAGCTCTTGCAGAACGAAACTATATGGAGCGTGTAGCCAAAGGCGAAGTAGAATACCAATCCAAAGTCATGGATAATCAAAATCAAGGGTGGAAAGATGAGCTAGTGCTTATCATTGTATGCTTACCTATTGTTATTCTTGCTTGGTCTATCTTCTCTGGAGACCCTCATGCCAAAGAAAAATTAGATATGTTCTTTGAATATTTCAATAATTTCCCAGAATTTTACAAGTGGTTAGTAGTAGGAATATTTGGTTCTATCTATGGATTAAAGCCAGGTATTGATTTATTAAAGAAAAAATAATGTCACAAGATATTTACAAAATGTTCAGTTCACAGTATTCCAAGAAGATAAGTTTATTATCACAACAAACTGGAGAACGATATGGCAAAAAAAAATCTTCTAGGACTAGCAAAGCTACCAAAAAAAAAGATAAGAAGAAAAGGTAGACATTCCAAAAAGCATAAAGCTAAGAAGTTTTCTCGTGGACAGGGGAAGCCGATATGAGAAGATTTTGTGGTTGCCAAAAGAGATCTTTCTATAATAGAATACGCAACTTTATTTTAAAGAAATTATTAACATTCTTTGGTAGAATGGAAAATAAACTATGGAGAGAATTGTATGTTCTTAAATCTACGAAACCTTGTACCTGTAATCAGAACAGAAGTATGCAAGAATTTACGAAGAGAGTATCAGCACAATCTCCTAACCCAGATATGTTCAATCATTGCGTTGTTAATGATGATAAGGATTATACCTAATGAAACAAAGACACGATGACTTACTGGCTAAACACGCTAAAGAAATATCTAAAGAGAAAAAGAACAAAAGTATATTTAAAAATTTTGGCGTTGTGGATACTTATAATCATGGCACTACAGGATATAGGATAAAAGAAGGCAGCAACAAAGATAAGGTTGTTGGTCATATTAAACTTAAGGAAAAAGAGATATGAAGATAGATTTGAAATGGATTCTTGGAGTGTTTGGAACAGTTTTGTTGTCTCTATCTACCTGGGTGTTACTAAGTGTAGTTGAATTAAAAGAAGATACTTCTTTAATTAAAGGAGAGCTATTTCAAATTAACCAACAATTTGGTAGAGTGTATAATCACATGAATGAAATGTTAAGAAAGCCAAGTTATTAATGAGCTGTATCTATAAATTATACATGGGTTTTTGTTGCTTGTTACAAGACTGTAAATGTATCAACAGCGAAAGAGAAAAAACAATAGATCACATAAACGCTTTTAAGTATATTGGTTTGTAATGGTAAAAAAAGTTTATCAAAATCCTAAAGGTGGTCTCAATCAAAAAGGTAGAGAATACTTTAATCGTAAAGAAGGATCTAATTTAAAAGCTCCTGTTAAGTCTGGTACAAATCCAAGAAGAGTTAGCTTCGCTGCAAGGTTCGGCAACATGAAAGGTTCTTTGTTAAATAAGAATGGAGATCCTACTAGATTAAAACTAGCATTGAAAGCATGGGGGTTTGGCAGTAAGGAAGCTGCTAGGAAGTTTGCTGCACGCCATAAGAAAAGCTAATGCGTAAAAAGAAAATAAGAGAATTTATTGTAGGTAACTGCGGTATCTGCAACAAGGAACATAGAACCACCAATGGCGGTTGGATTATCAATGCAGAAAAGAAACTATTTTGCCATGGTTTTTGCTTTAATCTTTATGTTGATAATGCTACTATAGGAAGATTAACTAATCCACCAAGGAGAAAGACATATGCCACTAACTACCAAAGGTAAAAAAATGATGAGTGCCATGAAGAAAGAATATGGCATGAAAAAAGGTGAGTCTGTTTTTTATGCTACGATTAAAAAGAAAAAACTAAAAGGCATGGAAAAGAAATCAGGCAAATCATTTCAATCCTTATTAATGAAAGGTTAAAAAGATTAATTATAACGATTCCTTAATCGTATTATAATCTTCCCAAATTCTTTTTCCTTCTTGCCAAAACCTTTTCTTTTCATATTTCATTTTAAGATGATGCACGATGGTGGAGTGATCTCTTTCTCCTATAAACATAGACACAGAGTTTAGGGAAATATTTAATACTTCTTTAATTAAATTAATAGCAATGGATCTGGCTTGCACCAAAGACATTAATCGTTTATTAGAAATAAAATCTTCTTTGCTAACTTGATATAAATCACAAACCTTATCTACAATATCATTGCCAATGGTAATTCCTGTTTCTGTTATTTTATTGGAATGATTTTTATTAATGTATTTAACTCTAACAATTTCTTTGCTGAATTGATTAGACTCCAATCTATCTATTTGCTTTCTATGTTTTATTCCTAAGTTATATCCATTCCTGGCAGCAGTTAGATAAATAGTTTTCTCTCTTGCTGTAAGATTTTCGTAAGGGGTAAAGTTTAATACTTGTTGTAGTTCTTCGTTTTGTTTTTGGTTAAGCATAGTATCCTCTCTAGTTGTTTCACAACTTGTCGTTGTTTGTTTTTTTTGTTTTACAATTACTATCTATTAGACAATAATTGATCTTCTGTTTGCATTACTTTGTTCATCAACTGAATAGATTGTTGATGATACTTGTTAGCTTTAGACTTTAACTGTAGAAACTTATCATGTTTCTTTTGCTGCAAGTCTTTCAGCTTTTGCAAACGAGTTCTTAGATCCATTAGAATCCTCCTTTGTTATTTTAGTTCTCTCTATCTTGAGATTACTAACCTTAACTTCTACAAAAGTACCTCGTTCTCCTTTTATAGCGTTCTCTTCGTTCTCGTATTCTTCCACATAAGAAAAGAAACAAGTACCGAATACAGTTTTTTTAATCACAATTTCACCCTTTTGTCTATATCTTTTTATGTAATTCTTTAGCCATATCTAAATAAATACTAGCATCCAAATAACTATCTGCTTTAAATTTCTCTGTGGTTCGTAACATCTTTAACATAACCATACATTGTGCTACTTGGTGTGGTTTAATATCTTTATGAAGATGATCCTTTAATACAACAGACCAGAGCATAGCCAATAAATTAAAATTGACTTCATAGTTTCCATACTCAGAATTTTTCTGCTCACGCAGTTTGTTTTTGATTTGCTCTTCTAAATTTATAGTTTTGTTCATACTCTATCTCCATGTGTGTTAGTTTTGCTTGCAAAGCACTAAGCGTTGCAAATGGTGTGTCATCTCCGCTAAGATCCATTCTTGTTTCCATTGCTAGTTCTACTAGCTCCTTTAATGTTTGTATTTCTTTTAAGTGTAGCATTCTTTCTCCTTTTGTTTTTACTCTCCTGTGGGAAAACAAAATTTATAGCCAAATAGAAAGGGGAAAGTGGCTAAAAAAACCCACAGGAGAATGAGATTTAATTTTCAGTTATTTAAAACTGTCCTTTAAATCCTGTGTTTGTTTTACCATAAGTCGGCTTTGCCGCAAATGATTTTTGTTGGTATCCACCAGCAGGTTTAGCACTAGACTGAGATGGTGTAAGGATTATTGTTAATCCTCCTACCTCATCCTTAGATGCGAATGCTGCTTGGTTATACCAATCATTCCCAATTTTAACTCCAATTTTCCAGTTTTTTCCTTCTGGTGCATTTGGGTTAGCTGGTCCTACCATTACAGGTAAGTTAGAACCCTCAGTATATTGAGGATTGGGTACTAAGTTAATGTACAGTTTGTCTGACATTTTTATTTGCTCCTTTATTGTGCCAATTATTTATGGCTTAGTTGTTCCATACGACTTTCATAAACTTTTTTTAGTTCTGAAAGTGCGTTTGGATTTTTATGTTGAAGATATTTAATTTGATCTGCATACACAGTATCTTTAAGATGTTTCAATCTTGGAAGATGTATTGCTTGTGCAAATTCATTTTTTATATCTTCTATATCAACATCAATCTCTCCTGCTTGTTGCTGAGTTTGACTAATGTTACCACTAGCTTTTGCTTGTGATTCTTTTTTAGATTTGAATGGTTTTGCTTCATACCCATCCTCGTAATCCATCCCTGTCTTTAAATTAAGTGCATTGAGGAACGCATATTTTTTAGCATAGCTCATTCCATTACCAGTGCCAAACTTATCTAAGTTTCCCATGGCACTACATCCATTAATCTCAATATAGTCTGTTGGATTATCAATATCATGTATTTTCATAAAGCAAGTTACCATGACATAACTATCTGTAAGTTCATTGCTGTAAGTACACACAGGATATAAGCCATTAGATAGCAATGCTTCCATAGCAACCTTCTGTACTTCATCATGTTGCAATGGGTTAAAGTGCATCCCTGGAACTCTTTTTCCTTTGACTACCCCTGTTGCTTCGCAAGCAGCTTTATGTAGTTTTTGGTATATGTTTTGTTTCATTTTTTTCTCCTATCGTTTTATATTAAATGGGTTTTCAAAAATACTTGGATATTGATGAAACCATTTCATTTGTTTTTTTTGCCATTCAGATAAGCTATCCAAGTTAGCCACCATTAAAGTCATTAATAAAATAAAACTAATGACAATAATCTTTAATGTTCTTTTTAGTTTCTTTTGTTCTATTCTTTCTTGCCTGACCTGTTCGTAAAAACCTTTCAGCATATGATCCCTTTCACAATTAAATACAGTTTTATCTCTATCTCTTAATCGTTCTATGTGAGCTATTGTATTTTCATCAATCATTATATCCCCCATAATTGTTTAGCTATACCAACTTGCTCTTCAGTAAGATCAGAGTAATAGAAGTTTTTTAAATCTGGAGCTTCCACTAACTTTGCCATTTGACTTGCTTGACCTTTGCTGACCTCAAGTAAATTTTGTATGGTAAATGCTTTGTTTACTAATTGATGATAGTAGTATTCTAGTCTGTCATCTTCTGGTTCAAAGATTTTATATTCTTCTTGATTGACATAACCAAGATATCCTTTTTTACCTGTAGCTTTCCAATAGAACGCAACTTGCTTTAGATAGGTTTCTTCGCAATCATCAATCGTGTTAGGAAGTTTTTGTATGATTTGACCCATACCATTTTTATTTTTTCTAAAGTTAATTGGTTTTGATTTTAGTTCTAAAAATTTATTTTCAGATTCAAAATCAATACGACCCAAGATGTCTAAGATTAATCCTTGTGGTGTTACATGAACATATCGTTCTGATGTTAAAGGTTCATCACCAAATACTTCTTTGACTAACTTTAATGTTTGTTCAATAGATGCTTTGCACGATGGTATCATATCAATTCTACATTGTTCATCTCGTTCATCTTTTGGTTCGTTATTATTGATGATTGCCAATTCATGTTCAAAAATTTTATCAAACAATTCTGGTTTCACTTCTTCTTTTTCAGCAGCTTTAAAAATATATTTAGATAATAATCTTTGTGCTACATTTCCGCACAACGCACCATAGTATGCTTTATAACCTACTTTGTTTTGCCTACGCATTGCTTGTGTACTACAAACATAACTGATGATGTATTTTTGGATGGGGATATTAAGACTAGATGGTGAGAAATGGTCATAAGATTCTCCACCACTTAATTGTGATCTTATTGTATTAGCTAGTTGTTCATTCATTTTGTTTTCCTATTTTGTTTTTTATTATCCACACTAATAAAGATAAAGATTGTGCTTGTCAATAGGCAAAAAGTATATATACATTAAGGTTATTTAACAATTAAACAAAAAAGGAAAATTACATGACACTAAAAGAGTACCTAGATGAAAATAATATATCTAGTTTAATTGAAGCCGCCAAGTTTTTTAATTTGCCTGGCAAAAATCCTAGCACCAATATCATGCGTTATATTCGTGGAACTAGAATACCCCATCAGGAAATAATGAAAGTTATTTTTAACAAAACAAATGGAAAGGTTACACCTAATGACTTCTACCAAAAAATCTGGAGTAAATAAATTTCCTTATTCAAGAATAAAAGTTTATTGGAATGATATTCAAACTCATTCTGATTGGATTTCTATTTCTGACATTGAGGAATACAGCACAGCTAGTTGTGTTGATGAGGGTTTCTTGTGGAAGAAAGATAAATCAAGAATATGGATATTTAGTTCTTATTCTAAAAATGAAGATGGCAGTTATGATGTGGCAAATGTTACTTGCTTTCCCAAAGGATGTGTTACGAAAATAGAAAGGATTAAGTAATGAATGAAGAAGAAATGAAAAGGATCATCGAAAGCCAGATCAATAGTTTAATCATGCTAGAGAAGCAGATCGCAGATATTCAAACGCAATTAAAAATTCTGCAAGAATTAATCAATGAGTTAAAACCTCATGGTTAAATTAAAAAATTCAACGCATGATTTTTATGAGATCACTAGATTGAATAAAGAAGTTTGCTTGGAGGTAGTTAAAAAGATTGAGGATGAGTTTCCTAAATTTAAAATGGACCACTTGGTTTATATCTATCAAATGGCTTTGCACGACTACTTTACCAATGAACAATTAAAAAAACTTGTATTGCACCTATCCAAGAATGAAGTCAGCAAGAAATTATAATATGGCTAGAGATACATACGCATTTTCTAATGGAGTTTATAACGATTGGCATAGAAAGTATGAGGGTATCGCCATGATTGATATAGATAGCGTTGAGGTATGCAAGTATTGTTATGAGCCATTAGCTATTATTGAAACCTCTTACTATCGTGGTCATACAAACAAGGCAACTAGACTTACCAAAGAGATAGCGAAGCGATGTAATGTTCCAGCTTATATGCTGTTCTATTATGAGCTTGAAACCCCTGCTAAACCACCTGAAGAACGAGCAAAACACCCTCAAATTTTACGATATGACCCTAGATATGACATAGACCTTAGGTTTGTTTGGAGGAACTTATTTGAGTACCATATTGCTTATAAGGAAACAGATCAGAATGAATGGTTAGAAGAATTAAATATGTTGCATAAAAGACACAGTAAGGAGTGTATAAAGTGGCAGAAATAAGGCAGAACTACGATAGTTCAAGATCATTTT
>Ga0208644_1000680_pt1 | contig 30131 bp, 24 predicted proteins | sample VirMetDEL_Nov_18_FD_184517 | JGI IMG/M metagenome (GOLD analysis project Ga0208644, IMG submission 184517) | Aqueous microbial communities from the Delaware River and Bay under freshwater to marine salinity gradient to study organic matter... | ecosystem: Environmental > Aquatic > Marine >...
GCTGGTTGATAATGTCAATGCAACGATCAGTTCACGTTCCACCCATACCGCAGCGGATGTATGGTCTGTGGCTACTAGGACTCTAACAAGTTTTGGGACTTTGACAACCGATGTGTGGGCAGCTGCTACTAGGACTCTTACTTCTGGAGCAAACATAGTCCTTGCCAAGGGGACGGGTATTACTGGATTCAACGATTTGGACGCAGCTGGTGTGCGCTCTGCGGTTGGTCTAGCATCCGCAAACCTTGACACTCAACTGGACGCATTGCCTACGGCTTTGGAAAATGCGGATGCTGTATGGGACGAAGCTGTCGCCGACCATCTTGTCATTGGTAGTACTGGAAAGAAGTTGAACGACCTTTCCACAAGTGGCGATCCGTGGAGTACTGCTGTTCCGGGATCGTATGCAGCTGGTACTGCTGGATACATCCTTGGAACAAATCTTAACGCAACGGTTTCGAGTAGGCTTGCATCAGCATCAATTACTCTTAGCTCTGGTGCGGTAACGGTTGGAACGATAAACGCAAATGCCATTAACGCAGCTGCAATTGCTACAAATGCAATTGATGCTGATGCTCTTGCAGCAGATGCGGTTACGGAGATTCAATCTGGGCTGTCAACATTGACTAGCGGTCAAGTTGAGAATGCTGTTTGGGATGCCACGATGACGAGCCATACGGGTTCTACAACCTACGGAGGCCGTGTGGTTCGTGCAGCCAATAGTAATGTGGAAGTTCAGATAACTGGGTCACAGCACATCTCAGCTGATGTACACGATTTGCAACCTGCAGTTATCAACAACACACACTTTGCAGCTGGAGCAATTGATAGCAATGCGTTTGCTTTGAGTGCTGCCCAAGAAGTTGCTGATGCTGTGTTGGCGCGCAATATTGCAGGAGGTTCCTCCACAGGGAGGACTGTTACCGAGGCGTTGCGATTCCTCAGAAACAAGTTTACGGTTTCTGGTACATCTCTAACCGTCTATCAGGAAGATGACACTACCGTGTCGTGGACATCAACTGTGTCTACAAGCGCAACGGCAGAGCCTATTACAGGAAGTGACCCGGCATAATGGCAGGCGGATTCAGGTCGCTACTTGGCGTCTGGATTGGTGGCGTTGCCTCGTTCATGGGTACGCCACCAGTGGTTCTGTGCCCTTGCCCCGAATACGGACACGATCAAACACTATCCAACCTGTTCGCCCACGATACAAACCAGCTAACGTGCACGGTCTCGCTTGACCAAACTTTGGCTCAGTCATTTACCTATGCAGAAAATCCTGTGTCTGGAACATTTGGATTGGAGCAGACATTGGGCAATAATTGGAAGCGTAAAGGATGTGAGTGATGCCAGACGTAACGCGACAAGGTGATGCTTCCACACAGACATATACGCTTGGCGACCGCAGGTTTGTTGGCATTGACACAAACTTGCCACCTAACCAGCTAGATGTTGGAGTTCTACAGGACGTAGAAAACCTTTACGTTGATGGGTTTGCGCTCACTTGCAGGCCGGGATGGCGTGCTCAACTTGCATCCACACTTGCCAATCCTATCTATGCTCTGACTCCGTACCGTACGGCTGACAACGTGGTCAACCGTATGTTCTTTGTTTCTGGATCGTACGTGTACTGGATGGCTGTCAACGCGTCTTCAACCACGCAGATTGCAACTGCTGGCACGTGGACGGATGCTTCCAAGGTAAGGCTCAAGCAGCACGGAAAGTACATCTATGGAGTGCCCGGTGATGATGGCACTGCCATGTTCCGTATTGACGGATCGCTTACTACGCCAACACTAGAAACTATTCCTCAACTTAGTGCGCCTACTGTAAATGGTGTTGACTATGTGAAACCTACTGCCACTGTCACGCCTATAAAGGCTAAGACTATAGGCACACAGGTAAGAACGGTTTATGCAAGCATTCCTAGCGCAAGCAGTACGTTTACTGCAGACAATTCGTATTCCTCCAATGATACGGTCACTGTTGCGACAAGTATTGGTACAAGTTTTACTGCGGGTACTACTTATTACGTACGAAACCAAACATCCACAACATTTCAGTTGTCTGCATCTTCCGGTGGAGCTGCCATATCTAATGGATCTGGTGCTGCTGCAAACGTTTACGTCGTCAAAATAGACAACCAAATTGATGATTACTATACGTATGCTGGATTTGGAGCAAACAGTAAACCTTCCGTAACTGATTGGCCGACAGTTTGGTCTGGGAATCTATTTAAAAATTCGACGGGTGCAACGACTGTCCCGTCTGGCGATTTTGATGGTTATGCTGACGACTCTCAATTCTCCGGTGGGCCAAGCGCAAACATGCGTACAGACTTTACTGGTTCAGGCGCAAGCGTCAAGCAACTATATTCCGACACAGCAAATACGACTGCTGTTTTCAACTGGGCAAAAAACAATGCTCTGAAAATCAAGAAGTATCAATCATGGACAGCTTACACATCCCCAAGCGCATTAAGCATCAAGGCAATGCTATGCGATAATCCGGGTGAGTATTTTGAGCAATCCATACAGGCACTTCCTCAAGAAACTATCAGTCCGTCTAGCACAGCGACTACAATGGGTTTGTACGTCTGCCAGTTTTTTGCGTTTCCTAATATTTCGAATACAGATCCGCCTATCAAGTTTATATTTCTTGCACAAGGTGTGGACAACGACGGCAACGATATTCCCGGTGCTACCGTTTCGCAAACCTATCTTATGAGCGCTGTTAGCTCAGAGGCCGATTGGCAACGCAAAGATGTCATTATTGACATGCGACAATTTGCATCTGGCCTGAAGCGCATTCGCATTCGATTTACTTCCGCAGCAACAAAATCTGGACAGCAGCTATTCTTTGCTAGGATCAAGCTATTTGCCCTGTCCAATCACATGACTGCTAGCCTTGAAAAAACAGTTTCCACCGATATCAATGGTTTGAACATCGTAAGGTCGTTTCAGGCTAACACCAATATCAACCCTGCTTTCTCAACTTATCTGGACAATAGGCGCATACGTATTTATTCGAATGACGATTCTTCCGTAAGCCTCAATCTCAAGCCTGCCAACGCTATATCGTTTCAGTGGTATTGGGATTCCGCCCTGCGCAGGCCCGATGGTAGCTATCCACTTGTAACTTGTGGTCTTGGCAACGGCACTACTATCAACTGGTCCAGTATTGGCGAGTACGACGCAGACAACCGGTACATGACATTCAACTTGTTTGAGATGTCTGAGTCTGAAAAGTCAAACATTGACTATCTGTACATCAAGTTTGAAAACGACGTATTGCTGTACAAGGCAGACGATCCTAACGGCACTGTAGGTGTGCATGGCACTCCTCTGTTTGGCATTGGGAACATGGTATTTGACACCGGACTAACAAATGGATCCCGGTACGAATACGCTTTTACAAGGTGGTATCCATCGTCCGCATCTGCGGTGCCGCCGTATACGCAACTTGCCGACGGTACGTTTGCCAAAGGTTTCGAGACAGACCTCAGCGATGTCAGCGATCCTGTCTATACAACGTCTGCTCTTGCTGGCACAACTGTCATCATCAACCCAACCAACTCCGCAGGGTATGGATCTAATATCTGCATAGACAAACTACGTTTGGCTATCGCAACTGACACTTCCGATCAGGACCAATGGGTGTCAGTCAAAGTACCGGGGGCTTCCCAGATTACGCTTGTCACTACCGAGACTAGTTCACCTAGCATCACGTACATGCCTATCAGCGGTACGAGTACTACCGTAAGCGGTGGTTCTTGGGTTACTGCATCAGCACCTGATGGCACAACGTACAAGAAGTACACAATTCCTGCTAACGATGCCAACCGCCTGAAGTACGTCACTGCATTTGGCGGTACAGGTACATACTGGTTGGAGCACTACGTTCCGTACGGTTATTCGACCAGTAGCAAGTACTCCCATATTTGTGTGTACAGGCGAAACAGCACCATCTTCCCTGATGGTAGGTTCAGGCTGATTGCAGTTGTTCCTGTATCGGATACGGGAAGTGGATCGGCAACTGGATCTGGATGGTCTTCATCCTACGACAACTCCACAAGTAGGCAGATTACCTTTATAGATAAAGTGCCAGACGGGAATATCCTGTATCAGACCACGCCGTACGCTCAAGGTTGGTACTACGAGATTGCTCGTGACAACATGCCGCTTGGTGGCACGTGTCTGTCCGTGTTCCAGAACCGACTGTGGGTCGGAAAGAAAAACCAAGTGTTTGCGTCTTGGACTATTGATCAAACAGACGAGTACAAGATTTACACTTCAATATTGCCAGATTTGAACGAACCGGGTGTACAGAAGAAAGGGTTTACGTTCTCCTTAGGCGGCACTCAAGAAAAGGAAATCATTCAGGCTTTGTTGCCTGTGTATTCCGAAAACATTGTTCAATCCAACACGACCACTGCCATCATGCTGGTGCTGAAAGAAAACAGCGTCAGTACAGTCATTGGGTTCGATCCCACATCTTTCAATGTGCAGTTGTGGGTAAGCTCTCCCGGTGTTGGAATTGCAGCTCCTCTTACAGCGCTTAATGCCAATGGGCAGATGACATGGCTTGGAGTCAACGGCCTTGTCCAATGGAACGGTGGAGGTGTAGTCCCGCGCTCAACTCAGCTGAGGAAGTTGATCTCGCTTGACCCAACGCAGCAGGGTGCACCAAACATTGACAAGGATCAATACCGCAAGTCAATCAGCGCCGTGGCAAACAATCGCTTGTATCTGTTGTCCACCTCGTCAAGCGCAGGCGCAGCCAACCAGACTGTATACGTGTTTGATGCCTTGGCAAACGGATGGGTTAAGTGGAAGACCATCAACTCTGTTGAGTACACGTCACTAGCTACGTTGTCGTTTGGCGATGACGTTCAGTACTTGTACGCAGGTTCCACAACAGGGCAAATCTACAAGCTTGATGGCACTGCTGACTTGGCCACCACAGCTGGATCCGACACAGAGATTGCTTGGTCTCTCAAGACTAGGCAACATGGTCAGGCATACGCGGAAGGCCCTTCCTATTACCAATACAATAGGCCATACCAGCTAGACATTCACGTACAAAACGTATCTGCTACGCCTGCTGTTGGTACGTCTTTGCCGGTTACTTGGTATCTAGAAAACCAGTCTGGTCCGTACAACGTCACCACAGCACCGGATGGCGTGTCCGTATCCAGCACGTACTCGTTCCCGCAGAACACCAACCGTGCTGTTGCTATTCGCAACTTGGGACGCGATGTCAAAGGACCGACTATTCAAGTACGACTGACAGGTACGACCAAAGGCGTGTTCTTTATCAGAGGTATTCACGTGCACATGTACGAAGGTGGAATCAGGAGGTAAGTATGCCATCGTTCCCGGCTCCATCTGTTGGAGACACGTTTTTCTCTGTTGATGCCAAGATTGGACAATCCGATCAGTTTGGCAACTCGCCGAACGGATTCCCTGACACGTTCAGTATTGGCAACAGCGAAGACCAGACAATCAAACCTGATGTCATCTCTCCTGTTTACTATCCGTACGCACCGCACTACGTTCCAGTTGTAAAACTGAATGCAACGTATGACATCCCGGATGCGCCATGCATTGTACTTGCTGATGCAAGTAGCGGTAATATAACGCTAACTCTGCCTAGCGCGGCATGGGCTTCCGGTAAGACGGTAACAATCATGCGTTACGACAGCACGGCGAACACTGTAACCATTGCCACTTCGGATGGCAATATCCGCACGACGGCGTCTATTGGGTCTATCTTGAATACGCAGTACGGAGCTGTTGATTACACAGCTGCCACGTATTTCGATGGCACCACGACAGATACGATTTGGATAGGTAGGTAAAGATATGACATATTATGGTCCAAATTATAACAGTCCGTTTGGCGAAGAAGCGCAACGCCGGGAGCGTATGAATTTTGGAGAACAAATACCAGATTATTCCACGCGATTAGAAGACACAATGCCATTGAATGATCCACGCATGCGTGGAGGCGGGGGAATTGATCTAGTCAGGCGTGGTCCCGGCCTGTCTCTTGGGCCGGGTCTAATGCCGTCTCGTGTCAGTCAGTTTATTGGCAAGGCTGGCCTTGGCAAAGCTGGCATGTTCGGTGTTCCGTATCTTGGTGCTGGGCTCATGCTTGCTAAAAGCCTTGGATTGTTTGGCAAGCGTCGCAGTGGTCCTAACCAACAGCAGATTGACATGAACAACCTGTCCAACCAAATGCTTGGTCAGAGTCAGGCGATGTCCGGTTACCTTGGCAGCATGGGGCGTGACCTTACCGATTCTGGACGCCAAGCGATGTTGCTTGGTCGTTCCCGTGCCTTGGATGCATTGACCAACCCTAGTGTACGCATGGCGCAGGAAGCCAATCTTGCATCGCAGCTAGGTAATGCACGTGCGGGCGTTGGGCCATACGTTGGCATTCTTGGTGGGGCGGGTGCAGGTGCTCGTTACGCACGTAGCCTGAATCAGTTTGATCCGTCTCTTGCTCAAGGCATGGTCGGGATTGGCCAGAATGCAATTGCCAATCGTGCACAGGCTGGCAACATGCTTGCAGGATTTGGTGGCCAAGACTTTGGTCAGGGCTTGGGCATGCAGCAAACAGCTTATCAAATTGGTCAAGGTGGCATGGGCCAGCGCATGGGATACCTTCAGGGACAACAAGGATTGGCTGCTCAACAAAAAGCTCAACGCCAAGATATGCTTCGTCAAGTTGCTGGACTTGCTGCCCGTGGTGCTACCGGTGGACTTATTGGATAATCAATAATGAACGACTTTCTGCCTATTCTTAGTGGTTTAGCCGGTGGCCTTATGCAAGGCTTGGCGGACAAGCGTTCGCGTCAATTGAAAGAAGCCACTCTGGCAAGGCAGGTAGCTGCGGATACAGCTACAGCAAAATATCGTGAAGATACTCTTGGCTTGCAGCGCGGAAATGCAAAATCTCTAGCTGAAAGGAATGCTTTTGACGACATATCTACACAGGCAAAAGCGCTGGGAACGCGTATTAGCAATGGTTTGACAGCAATAGGCAAGCAACGTCGTGGCACAGCCGTCAAAAGCCTTGCGGACCTACAAAGAGAAACACAGCCCAACATTCAGGCCTTTAGGGATTACGCAGTAAATAGAGGATTGTCGCCAGTTCAAGTTGAGGGGATTCTAAGGTCGAATCTTCCTTATGGCTTCCTTGGTGATGGCGATACAAGCGTATATCTTCCACAGTCTGATATGGATCGGTTGAATAAGCTGTACCAACAGAACATTGATTTTCTTGGTAAAAATCCAGAAATGCAAGGTGGCAATCTATGGCAACCTTTTGCAACTACATATGCTGAAGAATTTCCTGATTTTAATCCTCAGGATCCAAAACAAATGGCTATTGCTCGTGGGCAATTCCCACTTGCATTTCCACATGACATACAAATTCCTGAAGTTGGCCCCGCCGTTCCAATTCAACTGTCAGACTTAGGTCGTTCCGATTCAGCAATTTATAAAACTATTCCCGGTAGTTTCGGAAGTCTACCATTAACTAACATTGATAATATTGTCAACAATATTGGAAATAGGACAACTCCATCAGGGGCTCCATATAATCCTGCATTTGCTCAGACTGAACCTGTTATGCCAAATATATGGCCAGAAGTACAACCGTCATATACTGAACAACGCGTAACTTACAAGCCGGGTCAGGCCTATATGCCTGTGCCAGTAAGTCCTCAAACGCAATCTACAATGCTTGCTAATACACTCGCGGAAAAACTACTGCCTACAAAAGTTCAATCTGCTGAAGTGGCACTTAATCTAAAGCAAATTCAAGCATTGGTAAAATCAAATACAATTGATGCGGAATCAGCATGGCCTAGTATTAGAAACAATTTGGCCGTGGCTAGATTTAATTTGGCGGCAAATAATCAAAAATTTACGCAATGGCGTGATGAGCAAATGCTAAAACTTGGTTCAGGCAGATTGAATCTTGCAGGAAATCAATTCGAATGGCAAAAAATGAAAGGTGCCATTGATGGATACGGTGATTTTGCAGCTCAGGCTCAACGCGCTTTTGAAACTGCGAGTAATAATCTGGGGCGCGCATTGGCAGCATCTGCAATGCAAGGATTGGTAAAAGCAGGCGTAGGGCAAGATGTAATTACTAGAATTCAAAATGGTCAAGGAACACAAGACGATATTGCCCAAGTAAATAAAGCCTATGCGGATAATCCTGCAGCGTTTCGAGGACAGTCACAACTGAATTCTGTAATCAAGCAATTTAATGATGCTCGTAAAGATAAAGATCTTGCAGTTTCCACGTATGGAAGCATGAGCCAGATTTTTGTTGATATGCATAGGAAATATGACCCATATGCTGGTGGTCAAGTTGACGAAAGCACTGATTTTTACGTTCCGGGTATCAGTGAAGAACCAGAACCAGATCTTCCACTTCCTGAAGAGGCACCAAGTCCTACAGCGCCTGTTGCAAAACCTAAACAGGCTGCAACAAAACAATCCGCCATCATGCCGGAACCGGGCAAATTGCAAGGTGGAAGCGGTGGCCTTGGCGGTAAAATAGCAGGAAAAGGTGGCAATGTAACAAAACCTAGTCCGACTCCTAGCCCTAAAAAACCTGCAGGTAAACCGATTGATCTTAGCGGGTGGAAATAATATTGTTCGATATATAATAGGATACTTATGCCAGACACATCTTCCGAAGCTAAACGAATAGGCCTGTCTAACGATAGGTCCAAAAACCTTAAAATCCTTGACGAACTGTCAAAGGACTTGATGTGGTCTGTTAATAATTTGGATGTTCTTACAAAAGAACTTTCCAGTCTTGATGCTACTACGCTTAGTAAAAAGTACGGATTTACGGCTAACGACATTGCCGTAATGAAAGAACATCGTAAGGAGAATCTTGACAGGGCAGTAAAGCTTTATCCCGGTAACTTTTCAAATCGTGTTTTGCAACCAACACGCGACATTGCGTCAAAGCAGAAAGCAGAAAAAAAGGCTGCTATCGAGACTGAGTTCAAGCCCATTGCTCAACGGAATCAGCGTGGTTTGACTGGTGACATTGGCGCGTTTGCAAAAGGTGTTGGAGAAGGTCTTATTGCAGACCGATACGCAGCTGCGCTGATGCGTCGTGGTTTGTCTCCCGTACCCGCTTACAAAACTATTGATCCTACAGACCCGGCTATGGTGTCTGGTGGTTCATTTGGAAAAGGTTTTGAAGAGAACTTCATTCCTTCTGCTGCTGCTGCTCCATCCATGTCTATTGGATCAATGCTTGCAACTGGAGCAATTGATGCTTTGGGTCGCAGAATTGGAATTCCAGCTTCCTCCGCATTGCTTGGCATAGGAAAAGCAGCAGGTGGTTTCACAGGCGCTTTGATAGCAGGCCATCAAGGTTCTCAACTCGCAAGTAGGGCTTTCATGCCTCAATTGCCAGAAGATGTTCAGGCATTGTCTAGTCAGACATTTGCTGGTCCAGAAAAAGGGCTTGGAAATGTTGCTGCTATGCTTCCTTTCTTTACACCAATGCACATGCCTGATTATGGTAGGCCTACTGTGTTTGGTGGACTTGGCATGCGCAGGATGGTTGGTCGTGCTGCCGAAGAAGGTTTGGGATCTCTAGGAAGCCCTCAATCAATCGAAACAATGACGGATGTTGCGGGTAGGACTTATTTCTACCAATCAACAAACCGACAGATTGACGAAAATAACAAAGCAATTGAAGACAAGTGGTATGAAACATATGGAAAAGTAGGGACTCCAGAAGAACTGAAATCTGTTGGGTGGATTGACAACGCAGAACGCATGCAGCGTTTAGCTATGGCCGTTGGTTTTGGAGGGATGACCAAAGGCGCTAAGTTTATCAGTGGTGGTGGAATTACAGACGCCGTCAATGGTATCCGCGCTAGGAAGCAGGCGCGGGAGATTATTCAAGCTGTACAAAGGCAACCTGATGCAGCTAAAGCAAAACCTGAAACTACCATTCCGGTAAAAAGCCCTGAGTATAAGGATCTTGTATTTGATTTCGATGTTGCAGAACGTCGTGGAGATCAGTCACTTAAAGTACCTCATCGCATAAGCGCCAAAGGCGAAACTGAATTTACAGGAGCTGATGTCCGTCGTCTTGACGTAAAAGGCGAAGGTGTCAACCGACTGCCAGAAAATATACAGATTGGATTGTCTGAGCGACTTCGCAAAGTAAAGCCAGTACAAGCATCTTTCGATAAAAACTTTTTTGAAAGTTCGTTTGCAGGTGTCAGCAGGGACGGTGATTTTTTCGTATCTGTCAAGCGTCGAGATGGTTCGTATACTGTTGTTCCAAGGTCTTTCAAGCAACTTCCTGCTGAGTTGCAAGCTATAGTAAGGTCAGAAGCGCAAAAAGTTTCTGCTCCCGGTGCTACAGAAGGACAGAGGGTTGTTCTAAATCCAGACAAGCTGGCGGATACACCGGAACAATATCGTCCTCGTTATGACAGTTTGGATATTTTTGGAAAAGAATTTCCATATAAAGTCAATGTTCTTAACACTGATGTATTTGCTGCAGTAACTAAGATTGATGGTGACAGGCTGACAGTTGAGTTGCCGTCAGGTCATCAACTGATTGTTCCTAAAGAAGCAGTTTCGACAACGGGTAAGTCAAACGAAATCCGTGTGTCTATTCCTCGTCGTTCTCCAAGGAATATTGCACGGTCTAAGAATGAGCCGAAAGACACGACATTTGTAGGTGTCAAGATACCCCAGTCAGACCTAGAGGTTTGGGTGCCATCAGATTCACGCGAGGGCTTCAAGCCTTCCGATGAGTCTAATGCCGCTTTGTTTGAAGGTTCAACTCCTGATAGCGTTGCAAAGCATACTAATCCTGAAACAGGAGATTTTGCGCCGGGAACTGTGCTTGATCTTGGTTTCTTTGATGGGATGCAGCAATTTGGTGTTGTTGTACGCGGTGAAAATGTCAAGGTCGGAAACTCTGAATACGCAGGTATAGTTGTCAAGCCAATTAGTGATCCAAGGTTGGAACCATTTATATTTAACCCTGAAACAATTGGCGAGGATATTGCAAAATTTACCGGAACAGTTGAAGAAGCTGGTGATGGTCAAGCCAAGACAATCAAAACTGATGAAGGTGTTGTAAAGCCTAAACGTCGTCGTACAAAAAAGAAAAAGGACGAGAACGTTGACGAGGGCGGAGACGAGAACGTTGACGAGGGCGTTGACGAGGGCGGAGACAAGGACGGAGACAAGGACGGAGACGAGAACGTTGACGAGAACGTTGACGAGGGCGGAGACAAGGACGGAGACAAGGACGGAGACAAGGACGGAGACGAGAACGTTGACGAGGGCGGAGACAAGGACGGAGACAAGGACGGAGACAAGGGCGGAGACAAGGACGGAGACAAGGACGGAGACAAGGGCGGGAAGCCTAAACCAGATGCCCTTCGCGTAACAGGAACAAAACAACCAGAAGAATTCACTGGTTTCCCTTATGGGGAGCAATTTGGTGGCACCAAGGAAAAGCCAATCATTGCTTCCGATAAAGACATCCCGGAGGAAATGCGTTCTGATAAGCGCGGTCAAAGTGCTTACAGGCCGATGACTGCTGGTGAAGAAGTCTCTCGTGTAGGATCCGCAAGCAATGTACCGAAACCTTTTACAGAGGGTATTCGTCGTCTAATTTTAGGTAAGTTCAAATTTTCTATACCTTCCGCCACAAAAACCGGAGAAACAGTTGAAATTCAAGCACCTGAAATCAGGTCTGTTGCAAACAGGGATGAATTTAGGCAGCAACTGGTAACTGTATTTAAACAGACAGACAATCAAGCGGATGCTGTTGCAGATTATGTTGATCGCTGGGCTATTGGTTGGGCCAATGAAATTGCCCGCCTAAGCGGTATCAACATGAAAAAGAAAATGGTTGCTCGTCGCCTGAAGTCCGACCCTCAGGCGCAGCCAAGGCTTAAAGACGGAAAGGCAATAGAAGCCGATGCATACAAGATTCGATATAGGGAACAGCAAGTTCCTAGAACTGAAAAGGAAAACCTAGAACTTCTAAAAAAACTTACCACATATTTTTATACTAATAGGCTTGGTGCAATTGCCGATTTGCCAATTGAAAAAATGGCAGATGTTGGAAGCACTGGTTTTACAATAGGTTTCTATGGAGAAAAATCAGGCGTTGTAAATGTAGCTTTTGCTCTAAGCGGTAAGGAAAATTACGTAACTCAGGTGCATGAGGTCAACCATTTGTTGGTCAGATCTCTGTATGGTCCTATGTACCATGAGCTTGCGTCAAAAATGCTTGCAGCTTTTCAAACGCAACATACATTCAAAAACAAAGAAGGCATTATTCCTGAATTTTTTGAGGAACAAGCCGTATCAGCTTTGACGCGGTCTTTGTTCATGGCCGGTGAAGGCCAGATGGGACGAGTGCTTTCCGAATCTTTCGGTGAAGGCGGAGCTGAATACGACCCTGCACTCAACAATATGTTTGCACGTATTGGCGAGGAGTTGCGTGCTGCTTCCGAAGGAGCTGCCGATTTCGAAGTTGGTGATTTGCGTTCGCGTCAAACCAAAGCTGACATAACGGGATGGCAGAAACCATTTAGTCAAAATCCTGATTGGTACAAAAAAGATCTTCCTACTGGAACTCCGTTTCTTGTCCAGAACAAAAATGGTGTTTGGAGTTACACGCTTGCTGAACCTTACAAAGGGTCTGAGACTAAGCCAGAGCGCCTGAATCTTAAGCCTGCGACAGGTGGCAAACGTGAAGCAACGCCAGTATCTGTAAGTGCTATCGTTGGTTTTGGTCAAAGAGAAGCAAATATAGGTGGAGTTCAGGGTTCTCCACTTGGACCTAGTGCCCAGAAACTGATTGCTCGTTGGATGGGCCACTGGATGGAGCATACAAACAATCTGTTGAAACAGACAAGCATTGCTCCCATTCCTGAGCTTAAAGTCAGCCCAAAAGACATGGTTGGTGCTGTATCTGTACAGCGAAGAACAATTGGGTATAGGTGGTGGGAAACTACAGCCGATTACAAACGGAAAAAGGCAGATGCTGCTGACTGGACTGAGCAGAGGATTCGTGCACGAACGTATGAGAGCTATCTTGGATGGCTTGATTACGGTGGAAAAGATCGCCAAGGATATGATGCTTTTAGGCCGCATGATGAAATCATGCAATTGGAGCTTGAGCACATCCTTGGTGTGGCTAACAGTTCGACGAATCCGCCTAAACCGCCTGCTCCGCGAAGGCGTACTGTAAAGTCTGCCGAAAAACCACCAGAACCTCCTACCAAACCAGCAGAACCTCCTGTAACACCACCTTCTTCTAGGACTCGATCTGGCAGTGCAGGAAAGCCTAATTTGAATCAAGCTCAAGCTGCTGCTGCTTCTGCTGCTGCTGCTGAGGCTAGCGTCCCACAGGCTCCAACCGCGCAAGCGGATATAGTTGCTGCAGCAGAAAATTTGGACATTGGTTTTTATAGTCCCGTTGAAAATGAAGAAGTTGAAGAACTTCCTGAGCGCATCGAAACCGTCCTACTTAGGACAACATTCGATGAAATTGCTAAAACTAACTTGCTTGATTACAGCGTTGGCACTCAGGGAAATATTCGAATAGGAGAGAAATCTTCTTCGCGTCCTCTTTATGTGCAGTACGTTGACCGCATAATGACTTTGCCACTCACGTGGAAAATTGCAGCCAACAAACTGAAAGATCAATTCAACGGTACTGAATATTCTAGATATAAAATTCGCATGCCTCTTGGTAATTCGCCTAGCGAAGAACAAGTAAGGCAAGCTTTTATGGATGGTTATGACCGAGTAATTTCTGCTACCAGCAAAACTAAAACGGGGCAAAAAAGTGCCGAAGGAATTTGGTCAAACGATTTTGCGCAAAACGCATATGTTCATATAAGCAGTGAGCTTATGCAGTTGATGCGTGAAATTCAACCGCAAGACGGACATGTAAGCATTGAAGTAGTTGGGCCCGATGGTTTGACGCATCGTGTCAAAATGGATTCAGCGGCAACTTTTGAATCTGAAGTTGTAAAGGCTATTCGTAGGGGAGCTTATAGGGCTAGCGTTCAAAGTCGTCTTGAATCTATGGGGCAATATAAGCCTAGCGATAGTTTTACGGTAGTAAGCGAGTATGAAGCGAATGTTCAATCAAGGGATACTGTTTTCAATACATTTGCAAAACAAGAAGCTGACAGAATATTTGCTGAAGGTGCCGAAGGCGGAGCAACTAGGAATGAAATACTTGAGCAAATAAAAGAACAAGATTTGATTGACAGGCTGTCAGCACGAATGGTTTTGAATAGGTGGGCTAGGTTTAAAAATAAAAAATGGATTGGTGTTGAAGATCTTGGTCCTGCTTATGGTATTGATGCTGCTGACCTGAAACAGATTCAGGCAGATCTTACCCAACTAACAGGAAGCGATGCAGTAGCACGTGTCATTTCTGACGCACGTCTTAGGTCTATACCAGCAGTGCTTCATCAAGCAAGTATTGCAAGTTCTAAAAACCAATATGTTCAAAAGGCAACTTCAGTCAATGTTGTTGATGGCAAATTGCGTTTTGCCGACGTAACTGTTGACGATATCAGGCAAGAATATGTTGTTGACAGTGTAATCAAATCAATAGAAGATTATAAAGTAAGAAGCGTTATTACTTCCATTGTAAGTGCTACTGACATTTTGGAAGAAGCCCTTGGAACAACTAAATCTATAGACGAGTTGCTATCCGGGGAACAAGAAACTCGCAGTCTTTGGCGTAGGTTTGTTTCCGAAACTGCTATATCCATTATTTCAAGCCCTTCATTCAAAAAACGTTTTGCTGATAGTTCACTTGCAGTGTTCGCTGGACAAATTAAAAATCAAATCAAGTATGACCCGAGGGTTTTGGATATTGAGATACAAAAACTTCGTTTGCGACAACTTGCAATAACTGCTGAAAATCAGCGCAATGGTGGATGGAACCAGTCATCCAAGGTGCTTGAAGAATATAACAAGAACATATCCGATATAGATAATCAGATTAAAGCGTTTCAGCAAACCAAAAAAATCGTCAAGAAAAAAATTGACGCTGTCGTTGGAACAACTGTTGAAGATGCACAGAGACTTGTATATTGGGACGCATCAACTGGTAGCAATACCTTGATTGATGATTTGCATTTTGTTGATGAACTGTTGCGTAATGACGCCACGGAATTTAAAAACACAATACTTGATTTTGTGAGCAACAAAGATACTGGTAAGTCTACGCTAGCGAAAAACATTGCGGCATTCGCAAAAGAGCTTAGGGAATCTGGAGCAACAGAACAGGATGTAATCAAGCGTTTGCGCGGTGCTTTGAAAGTTGTCTCTGATGCAATGGATGAATCAGAGCAAAGTCAAGGTATTTCCTTGTCGTACAACCAAAGAACGCCACGTTTTGTCGAGTTTACTAAAAGTTTGACACTGCGAGAATATGCCCTAGCAGAATTGGCATATGCCGAACGTGGATTCGTTGGTGATGCACCAAAGAACTGGAAAACAGTAGTAAAGGTTTTGTCTGGCGCTGAAAGCGCACGCCAAAGCCTTAAAACAAAAATGAATTCCCATGAAATGTTGGAGATTGCAAAATCTGAAGACCCGGTTGTCAGAAGCGTTATTGATCATCTTCGATTGATTACTCATGGGCCAAAACAAAAGGGACAGTCTAATTCAGACTATGTAAATACGTTGTCTGAATATGCTCAGATTGTTGCTGGTAGCGATGCTACGCATGGCCAAGCAATGTACATGGTTTTGCATAGCGCGATGGAAGGTTACGTCCCTGAAAATATTCGTGCAGACAAAAAACAGCAGTTCCTGCGAGATCAAGCACAACTTCGGTTTGATCTAATAAAATTGATTGGTCATTCTGGCGCGAACGAAATTGCTAATATTCGATCATGGATTGGCGATAGGACGCTTATACCTAGCACCATCGAATTCAATAGCGTTCGTTCTGGAAATCAATACACTGAAATTGTTGGGTCAGATCATACATCCATATCCAATTCAGGCATAGAAAACGACCCACATTTCCAGACGTTCCTCTATGATGGTGTTTCGCCATCTATGCGATATTCAACACTTTTGAAGAATATAAACAAATTCTTGATTGCTCAGGGCCAACCCGAACGAAAAATACTTTCGGATTCTGAAATATCTTGGTTGGTTAATTTTGGCGAGGCAAACGAGTCAACTCCAGTTGAAAAAATGAAAGCAGCTACTGCATTGATGGATGCTCGTGACAAAGCAATCATCAATCCACTTAAATCTCAGGTTGATTTTGAAGGCAAGAATGAGTTGCTTGAAGCTGTTTCAATCAATGATTTGAATCTTGCTATGGAATCGGCTGATTTTAGCCCTGCGGACAAAATGGCTGCAATGTCTACAGCATTGCAAGCGTTTGCACGAAGTGGTGGTAGAGAAGTAATTGAATTCTCTATTGCAAATGGTCGTCTTCCTTACTTTGAAGAGCTTCCTAATATTGCCAAATCATCTGGTACTCCGCTGGCAAAACTTCAGCGACAATGGCAGGACGCAAATACTGCACAGCAAATTGTTGGCATTGATGCTTTGACTCAGGGCGTTATTGGAACAAACATCAAGGTAAGGCAATTGTCAGGAGCTAGGGCTGAAACGTCTTCGACGGGAATTGCTTTCAATATTGAGCAACAAAATCTTACGCTTCTAGATGGTATGGTGCGTGATTCAATCGTAAGGCAAACAGCAATATTGTCTGATGAGCGCATTATTGCAGGCTTGAGTGATGTAGAGCTATCTGAAACTTACGAAAAAAGTGCAATGGCTCGTGCAATTAATGCAAGCACAGTCAAAGACATGCTGTTCACTGGAACTTATACAGGTAGGACTAGTAAACGAACTCCAGTTCCCGGAAAACGATTTGGAGGAGACGATGCCAAATTTGCAGACCATGTTTCTAAAACGGCAATGTCTGCTATTCAGACTACGCTTGACTTCCTTGCCGAAGGTAGTAACTCTGATCTAGCATCTATCAATCCTTTGTTCGAAGGTATGAGCGGAACTTCCGTTGCTCAACAGTTTGCAAAATTGCGAACAGGCGAAGTAGCTACTCCATTGCAGCATGCCATGGTGAAATTTGCGAAGACGTTGACAGATACAATCATTAAAGCAGAGGCTGGAATTGTAGATGCAGTCAATTCAGCCGAAATGTCTTTTTATAGGTATGTACTCCGTCCGAACACGCGCATTGTAGATGTGTTCATGCAAGACGGTTCTATCGGATTTGAAATTGACTTCAAGAATGCACGGGTTATTGAGCATGACTCTAAAGGCAATGTACGTTATGTGACTGGAACAAGCACTGGTCAATACGTCCGCAGCGTCTCTGACCTGTATGGCACTGAGCCTATGAATGCTGCTGAAAATGCATTGTTTGAATTGATAACTGTAGGTATGTCTCCGCAAGAAATTGCGGAACAAGGTCCGGGAATTAAGCAATCCATTACGCTGAATCCTACGATTAGGACAGTACATCCCATATATTGGCATGCACGTGCGCGTGTGGAAGCAAATGTAACAGAACCAATGTGGCATGCGGATCTTATGACAGACCCTAAGGAAGTTCTCAAAAAAGTAGGCGTCATTTCTCCAGATGAACGTGAGAAGTATGTTGATCCTGTAATAGCGCAATGGCGAAAAGCGTCTAAGAAACAGCGTGTAAAAGTTGCCAATGAGGATCACCTGCCATACTTTGATGGAAATGGGTATACGGTTTTCGATCAGCGAGGGCGTTACTCTCAAGTATATGCAAGGTTGATAGCTCATGGATTGTCAACGGACAAAGCGTTGGAAATCTATGCAATGACGGAATCGCCTGCGTTCAAGTTGTTCATGGCCGGGGATATGATCGAAGCTGTTGAAATGAGTCATATAGGTGGCCTACATGACAAAACGTATCCCGGTCGTTTGAAATTCGGAGCAGAATCTCAGGAAATATCCTTGCTTCATCGCAAGATTGATATGCTGCAAGCTGCTAAAAAATGGGTTGAAGAACAAACTCCTGAAAATCTAGAACGTTTCAAATTTTTGTATGACGAAGTTTATTCAACTGATGAAAACGGAAAGCCAACAACGCAATCCCAGATAGACAAAAAGTTTGCAAAAATGACCAAGGTGCATGCCGAGGCCATTATCAAGTCTGCTTCCGATGAAATAGAAGCAAACACTATTTATCCAGATTACGTTAAAACCTATGCTGCTTATCGTGAGGCTGAACAGCCTGTCAAAACTGGCAAGGCTTTTACAACGCTTGGATTTGAAGATAACAGAAGGCTTAGTGTTTTGGATAGCGTTACGACTGGTGGGGTTGTTGATCTTGGTTCTGGGTTGAGCAGAAATACATCAAGAAAACGATCTCCTGTTTGGGTAAAGCTCGAAAATCCGTACGTGCATGATGTTGAAGGTGGCAACATTGACGCTGACGTTTATAAGTCTGCTTACAATTCTGCAGTCAACGGACAGCATGATGGAGTAGTTTTTCTGAATGTAAGGGATTCCATCAATAGCCCGTTGCAACGGAACATAGTTCAGGTTTTTGCGGACGAGCAATTGTTGCCTGTGTCTCGTATGAGCAGTGTCTCTCCAGCGCAACAGCCATTGCCTAAATTGAAAACAATAGGGGATGTATCTCCTATGTACTTGTCTACTCTTCAGGGAGATGTCGTACCTGCTCCTATTACGACAACTCGAATCCCTACGGCTATCGAATCGGAAGCGTTCGAAACGCGAGGGCTTACAGCAGGTGAACGAGTGGGTAGGATTGGCATAAGACTTCTTGATGAGATTATGTCAGTAGCGCGATTCCCTCTTAGTCTTGACGTTGCGTATGGAACTATTCAAGGTGGAAAGGCTGCTACAGGATTCTTTACAGATCCGGGAAACAAAGCAGGCAGAAGAGGGGATACGATGATCGCTATTCGATCATTCCTTGGTTCACTTCGTGGCCTTGCTCCTAATATGCAAATTACTATCAATGGCAAAAAGTATGGCATTGATAAAATAGGCCGTCGTCAATGGATCAGCGTTTACAACGAAATAAGGCAAGATCCTTATTTCGAAATAATGCGGAAGCTGAATGCTCCATTGCACTTCATTAATTTTGAACGTCGAATTGAGGCTGAACGAAAACGTAGGTTCCAGTCTCAAAACGGAGAGATTCCATACGAAGATATTGTCATCAACATGATGGATGTTGATGAGCGCGGAAACATGACTGATTACTATGAGAACAGGACATTCATGGGTTCTCTTCCCCTCGTTGGGATGTTTGAACGACAAATGTCTCTACAGCACGATCTGCTTATGTTTTCATTGATCAAGAAACAATTGCAGGAGAACATTGCATTTAAAGACCTTGCATCTCCGACAAATCCGACTCGCCTAGAAGACATAGCTAAGAATTACGATGCCAAGAAAATGGTTGACTTTATGTCAATGTCAATGGGAGACTTCCAATACACTAGCAATGAAATTGTTGATGCTAGATTCGGGCGTATAGGAAAAGTTATTTCAGCTGCTCCTCGTTGGTATCTGTCCAATATATTTATGAACCCCATGATCAATTCTTGGGCTTCAGAGCAATATAGGAAAGATCCAAAATGGCGTAAACTCCTTGGCGATAATTGGCGTGCTGCCGATATTTACCGTGTCGAAAACAAACAACTGCATTCATATCAAAAGAACACTTATTGGGGAACTGTTTTGTTCTGGCTTGCTCAACAAATAGTTGCTGAAGTGTATGGAAAGATGTTTGGCCGTGAAGACATTACAGGGATGCCTGCAAAAATCGGTTCTTATCGTGTAGGTGACTGGCGTGTAGCTGAAAGCACAGGCACTCTTGAACCTGCAAACTTCCTTCTCCAAAACTACAACACGTTTATGAAGGGCCAGTATAAAGAACAAGCCGATGCAGGTAAAAGCCTAGATGAAACAAACCTTAGGTTTGTATCCGACACAATGGGTAGGCTTGGTTATAAGGTTTCACCCTTGCTGACAAGGGGATGGTCTCTGTATAGCGGGAAAGATGTCATTGGGCGCGCAGTTTACAGGGAAGACCAAGATGTAATAAAAGCGGCTGATGATTTCTATACAGATATAATTGCGCCAATTGCATCTGGAGTTGGGATAGAAATTCCAAAGGATAGAAATGGCTATCTGCCATTTACTTCCGTGTTGCTGTCAGGAAATCTTCCTGCATCTTGGCAAGACACGTATCAAACATACTCCGAGGCTGCTTACTGGAATCCGGGTAACAGGCTTGTTGCTGCAGATATCGCTTTCAAGCAGTTTTTGCTTAGTGCCTTTGGAACCCAAGTCAAGTACGATCCGTTTGTACCTCAACGATATCAAGGCAAATATCGGCAAATGCACCTGTTCAAACGCCTTAGCGATGTTGGCCCGACTGGACCAGAGATATTTGAAAAAGGACCTAAATCAGCAGCAAGCAGGTTCTTTTACGGAAGAGACTAAAACGGGGGCCGAAAGGCCCCCGTTTCTCACATCTTGAAGGCTATGGTCGCCTTCTCTGCCTTTACTGCAAACGTTACGTTCTTCGATCCTTCGCTGACCTGAAGCACGACGTATTCATCGCCGATGTGCCACGTTGTGGCAAGGATATACGTTTTAGTCGTGCCATCAGACATCAACACGCGTACGGAATCACCAGAACGCCCGTAAATCGTTGTGCCTTCCTTGTGTGACGAAAGCATGGCACAGCAAACGTAGCCCAACAAGAAACACACGAAGCAACTAATCAACAGCAACATCTTCAGAATCTCCTTCCAGATCAATGTCAATACCGGGACCGACTGTCACGGTTCTGTTTTGGAACCAGTCCCCCAGTCTTTCGTAGTCCACCTTCAGCAACCCGAGTTTGAGAGCAGCCTGCATCAATGTTTTGACCTTGAGCACGTTGTACGCATTGTTTATCTGCAGGCTCAATTGGTTTTTTGTCAACCCGAGCCTACGCTCTGCAGTCTTCCTGTCCGGGCTCACGATGGTGACGATGATGCACCAGCGTTGCCATGGGGAAATCTTCGTTGGGCGTTTGATCGGCATTAGAAAGCCCCCATATCGGCTGCATCGTCGAAGGATGCCCGGAACGGAAAGAACGACAGGTTGGCTGTTCCAGTCCTGCCATTGCGATTCTTGCTCACGATGAACTCGCAAGGCTCCTCCATCAGGCCCTCTCGTTGCGATTGCTCCGCGTAGTACATTGGCCTGTACAGAAAAGTCACGAGATCGGCGTCCGATTCGATGTCGCCTGATTCACGAAGGTCGGACATCAATGGGCGTTTGTCGTCCCTAGATTCCACCTTACGCGACAGGCTGGATAGGGCAATAACGGCAATGTCCAACTCCTTGGCAAGCGATTTCAGCCCACGGCTGATCAGGCCAACCTCGCGCACACGGTTGTCGCCCTTGCTGTCAATCATCTGCAGGTAGTCAACGACCAGAACCTGCAGATCACCGGAACGCTTCAGGCGTGTCGCAAGTGAGCGCAAGAGTGCCATGTCGCATGGCGAATGAGCACTAATGTGCATGGGTATGTCGCGCAGGTATCGCTTCGCCCGGTTGAGCAGTTCGATATCGTCACCATCCATGACATCGTTCGACAAGCGAACGCCGTCAATCTTGGTTGCCATGGACAGGATGCGTTGGGCAACCATGGATTGGCTCATCTCAATGCTTGCGTACAGCGTACAAACTCCAGAACGCGCCATGTTGTGGGCGATCTGAAGCGCGAACGCTGATTTGCCCATGGAAGGACGCGCACCGATGATTGACAACTCCTGACGGCGGAACCCGTTGGTGATCCTGTCCACGTTCAGTAGACCGGAACGGAATCCAGAGGGATTGCTTGCCTTTCGCGCCGTGATGTTCTGGACTTCTTCTTCAGCCATGTCTCCGACATGGATGCTATTTGCTGACTTGATTGACAGGGAATCAATCTGCTCAGACAGCCAATCGCCAACCTCTTCGACAGGCTTTTCGCCTTCGCTCAGTTCGTTGATCGCCTGTTGCGCCTTGACGATGATCGAACGTCGAACGTGCTCCCTGTGAACGATCCTCGCATACGATTGAGCATGGTGGAATGTTGGCACGTACTCCGCGATTGACATGAGGTACATGATCCCGCCGACCTTTTCCAGTTCGTTCCGGGACTTCAGGTCCTCCTGCAATGTGACGATATCCAGATCGTCACCACGGTCCTTGATGCGGACCATGGACGAGAAGATCAGACTGTTTGCCCTTCGTGCAAATTGATCTGCACCGACAATAGGCGCGATATCAACGATGCAGTCGGATGACAGGAGCATTGACCCAAGCAGGGACATTTCCGCTTCGCAAGGATCGGTCATTGCCCAAGTTCCTTGACGGCTTCGCGCCCACGCTGAAGGACAGGGCTGTCCACAGGCTTGACGAACACGTGCTCGAAATCGGTTGTCTCGTACACGGCTTCGACTGCACGTTTGACGGCGGACACAACGTCCGTTGCGTCCATGGCGCGTAGCGCGGACCATCCACCGCACTTGGACACAACCCGGATCAGTTCCGGTTTGGCATGGCCTTCCGAAACCAACTTGTGTGTATGGGCATCACGATGATCAGGCGGGATGTTGATCAAGATGCTTTTGATCTGCTGGTAGATCTCGTCACCGGACAGTTTCGGATCAATCAGCCTGATCGCGATCTTCCGAATCTCCGCGATGGTCGGGCGGAATTCGCAGGTGTTGAGCACCTCCTTCATAACCAGCCCAACCACGCCGTCATCCCACGATCCCATTACCGAGAGATAGACCTGCGCTATCGCATCGTCCCACTTGTTTTGAGCAGGCAATGTCTGCATGATCGCGCAGAGCCCTGCAAACGTTCGCTTTTCCATGGAGTTTCCTTTCCCCCAGAACACCTTCTACCCGAGACGAAATATCCTGTCAAGCAGGAATGGCTCCCATCACCTTGTCGAAGATATCATCCGACCTTTCGATGAGGGCGCTGATGGCGTCCACCTCATTTGGCTGTACCTGCGAGGCCGTCCAATGCTTCCACAATGCGTTGATGGTCACCATCGTTGCGTTGCCCCATTGCGCCTTGAGCCTGTTCGTACCAGCAAAGACCTGATCGGGAGTTATCCCTGCGCCTTGCATGGATCGAACGACATGATGTGCGGATCGCCATTCGCCCAGCGTGTACGCCTCCGCAACGGACTCGCCGTACAGGGCGGTCCTGTACGCAACGAACAAAACGTGCGCTGGGTCCGTTTGCTTGGGCATAGCGATCTTTGATCGCTTGGTCCCCCTTTGGGGGACTATAGGGGGATATTCTTCTATATGTATATTCTTTAACGTTAGTGAGGGTGCAGATTTTGCACCCTCCCCCCCTACGTTTTTTGCACCCTCCCCCCCCGCAATTTCTGCACCCTCCTCCTCGTCCGGGACAGGGAATCCATCAGGCAGGATCGCGTACCCGTTGGTCGTCGTCCGACCGCTCTTGTCCTCGCGCCTTTCGGCCCTCAAAACCACATATCCCCTCACGTTGCCCGTAGAGAGGCTTTTGATGGCCTCTTGGCATGTTCTCCCGGAAAGCCCGGTAACCCGGCTAATTTCGCCAACAGAGGGGCAAGAATGGCCTGTTTCGTCTGCGAACAAGGAAAGCGCAGTTAGAACCATCCATTCGGACGGCGAAAAGTCCTTGAGGTAGTCCCGCATTTCATGGTGCAACATTACAAAGCCCTTGCGTTTACGGGTCCGCCCTGCGACGGACCCGCTGTACATCCCGATCATTTGTCCCTGTCCCTCCTGTACGGGCACATGGGGCACACGGTGGCGTCACCGCTTGCGACGCATGCGACCGTTGCAAGCGCATGCTCCGCATCCTTGTGGCTTACCCCCATGGGTATCTGCACGGTAGGGGCAAGTTCCTTGTTCTCGCGTGGCTTGCCCCTGATCGCATCAAGGAGCATATCCACGGTCCAGTCGCCTTCCTCTGCTTGTGCAAGCATCGCCTTTTGTTCGTCCACGGTGAGTTTGGACACGGCACGGTGATGCGTCCATGACAGGTTGGGGTTGCGGATGTCGTGCGGTACGGAACGGGCGACCCACGAGTAGTTCGCCAAGGCTTGGTATCCAAGCCCTGTCACCTCAATTGCCTGTGTGTACTTCTCGCCGTAGCGCGACTCGCCGTAGTTCAGCGCATCGCCAATCGCCCATTGGGCAGCGACTTCCAGTTTGGACAGGGTGCCCATCAGTTCCGACCACAATTCGAACGGCAGGTCGCCTTTGAAGGCGACCCCCGTCGTAGAAATGACAACCGTATCCGGTAGCCACTCAAGCCTGATCAGATTGCTCATGCTTCTCCTTCAGCGCGCTAAACGACGCCTTCTCGCCACCCGGTTCGATGTGCATTCCGGGTGGAACAAACTGCTCCATCCCAAGGATGCCGTCCGCCACGTTGGCGGGAATCTTCGAAACCAGCACGGTCTCGACCGTCTTGACAGAGTCAGGTGCCATGCGCCTTGCCCACACAACCGCAAGCGCGTGATCGTCAACGACAAGGCGATCCTTGGTTGTACGGAAAGGTACTTCTCCATACGGGGAAGTATAAGTCTTGCGCCCTTTCGGTAGCAGTTCCTTCGCAACACGATATGCCGATGGACCGAATTTCATTTCAATCCATTCGCGCTTGCGTTGCAACGCCTTGATGCGCTTCTCGCAGTTCTCGACGATGGCCCTCATCTGCACCTGTTCCGCGATGATCTTGGCATCAACGCGCATGATGCTTTCCTGCACCCGCCACAGGTCCTGCTCGTTTTCTACTTGATCCTTGTCCATCCACCCGTACACACCAACGACTTCGCCGGTGTCAGGGTCAATGATCCATCCATCCTCACGAATAGGTTCGCTCATTTCACTCCTCGCAGAACAGTTCCGCTTCGACCGTTTCCGGGTCCTCGTGCGTCGAAAGCCGGGTGACGGCGTTGACGAGGCCTTGCGTCGTCATCACATCCGTGCCGTACATCTTGCGGTACACGGACTTGGCGTCCTCCGGTTCAATCTCGTTGCCCCAGATGCGCTTGCACTCCGCGATGAACGTCTTCGCTGCTACCGCGTACGCCTTTTTGGTAGCATCGTCCTGCGCGGACTGCGTGTTGTACTGCCCACGTGCTGGTGCAGGTATCGGCGCGTCAACGATGCGCTCACCCTCGTCCAGTTCGTCCAGAGCGTACTGTGTACCGAATCCAGCCATGAGCAGGGCGCGTCCAACGGAACCCGTGCCTGCCTTCTCTTCGAAGTCGGGGAAGTGTGCCTTGTGCTCACGCTTGTACCCGGTTGACACGATGCGACCGGCGGGATCGGTGATCACCGCTTTGTACAGGGCGGACTGTTCGTCCGACTGCACACACTCCGTTGCGATGCCCCACCCATCTTCGATGGGGCACTTCTCGCGGAACAGGGAGATGCGTACGTACACGGGGCAATACAGTTTGCCCCCCTTCATTTTGATCAGATGCTCTTCGATGTTCATTCAGATTCTCCTTCACCGTCTTGCTCACCAAGGTTGATGGGCAGTCCCATCATAAATGCAGTCAACCGCCGGTTACGCGCGATGCTTTCCATCACGTTGTGCTTCCGCCCCATGAACCAGACATGCATGTGCCCATGGTGCAGGAGACCGGACAGGGGGGAGGTCAGGAATTCTATACTCGTCATGTCCGCTTCGTCCAGATCATCGCTGATGTTTCGTGCGACCTCAAGCAGTTCGATCAGGTCTTTTTCGATGATCAGGGCACCGTCGTGCATGAGCGGTTTGCCATTTACCCGTGCATACACGCACAGGGTTGCCGGGTCTGGCGCAAGCCGTGGCTCGTGCATGGGCGATTCGGACAGGGAGCCTGCGACCCAGTCGGATCCACCAAGTAGGAAGCGAACCTTGTCCTCATGGATAAACCAGCGGAACCGTTGGGACAACCCGAACAGGCTCATGGCCTCCGGTTGCATGTCGTCAAGGCTCTCGCCGAACGAGGTCTGCTTCCCAGCCCACGTTTCCAGAGCATTCCGCAGGTCCTCTGGCGTCTCGCCGATGATCAGGCAGTCGAACTCCGGGTTCGATGCGGAGACCATCGCGCCTTTCGCATTCCGGGCAACGTATACGTTGTCAATCACCGACTTCGACGGCACCCACATCCAGTCCACCGTCACGTTTGTTTTTTCCAAGGAATCTATCCAACCTCTCTGTTTGTACGGGCGAACCGTACATGATTTCGTAGTCCCGCAGGACTTCAACAACCGATTCCAGATCGCGACATATGGCGGTCATGTGCTGGCCTGCCATGTTCTTCTGTTCGCGACGTACAGCGCCCTTGGTCGTCTTGAGTTCTATCCCAACGGCCACCGGTACGCGCCAATGCTGTGCATGCACGTACAGATCGGGACATCCGGGCGTGTTGCCCTGCCACCCTGTTGGGTAATGCCATCCCTTGCACCGTGGGCATTGGACCTTGCGTCTCGCCTTGCCTGTCTCGATAACCGTGTATCCAAGGACGGCGAGAGTGTTCCTGACCAGCGTCTGCAATTGCGCTTCTGTCATGTGATGGTATGATCCTTATGGGTTCTCCTTTCACCCAATGGGGCGGGTCTCTCGCGCAGGTTAGGTCCGCCCCACCCCTAATCTACCCGCGTAGAGAGTGTATCATAATTTTCTACCGGACGGGGTGGAATTAACCCAATCCCACAAATATTTTACAATTGCCGGTGTAATTTTATAGCCCTCTCGGGATATGTCTATACCAGAAAGTCGGAATGCCATCAGGGCTGATTTGGCATCCGGCGCGCTCCTGAGGAGCCGTTGGTACTCCGGGATTTCGTGCACGGTCTTTGCCCAATCCGCATGGCGGTATGTTGGGTGCGCCACGGTGCTGATGAAATCCAGTTCCACCTTTGGCCTTGGCCGGTGCCCAAGGTACTTCTTCTCCGACTTGGTGATGCCGTTTTCTATCTGTACAGCGTAACGGCGTTTCATTGGCAATCGTCCGTTGAGTGTATCCAGCAGTTTGTCTGGGTTGTTCATGCCGACCAGCAGGCTGTCAACGGCCACCGTGCCTGTCTGCTTGTGCTTTGTCATGGAACGGGCCCATTCCACCGCAATGGAATGAGCCTGATCCTTGTCCCGGAGCCACTCGCACTTGTCCATGCAGGTGACTCTATAGAGCATCAATGTGGCACCATGTTGCCGTTCAGCCGTTTACGGCACATCCCGCAGTACCAATGCGGGGTCCACTCCCCGTCGAAGAACGCATCCACGAGGTTGGCTACGGTGACCCGTTCGCCATGCCCTTCGGGCATGTTCTTGGCATTGAGGAACGGGCTGTGTTTCTTGGTATCGTCCTCCACGACAGGGCGGGTGTTGTAGATCAGGGCTTGGTCCGCTTTGTACCCGTCAATGGCATCAGGGAATGGCAGTTCGTCCGGGATGATCCACGAGGCGATGTCCAGATCGAATGCACCCCAACGAATTGTGCACATGGGTTGATTTTCTTTAATCCAGAAGGCCAACTGTGCCCTGTACCACTTCTCGCGCAGGTCATCCTCCGCGCTCTTTGCCCAATGTGAGTACATCTGGAACGCAATGTCCATGTGCTCTTGTGACGGAATGACCCTGACGTAATTGTCCTTCTTCGACTTCACTATCGTTCTTTCCAAAACGGCTCTCCTACGTGCCAAGTTACGATGATCGGTGCAAATATCATCAGTATTAGACCTATGATAAACGCAGGAGCAAATATTACTGACATAAGCATAAGGAATCCTCCTGTCAATGCTCCTGCAATGCCTCCAAGCGTGTGCAGAATTTCCATCACCCCTCCTTCCTGTTTTCGCGAATGTGGTGCTGCAGTTCCTGATCGGCGAGTGCTCGCAGGAGCGTCACTGCCTGCGATTCGTCGAACGTCCAGCCGTCATGCGGTTGCAGGGCAACGACGCTGTATTCGTTCAGGACATGGAGCCACACGCTGATGCAGAGTTCGCGCATGAGCGAGTCGCCTTGGTTCTTCACTTCGACGGGCACATCCGGGATGATCGGAGCGACGCGCTCCAGAATGTCCGCAATGTCCGCCGGTTCCATGCCCTTGAACGTCATTTCGATGGCCAGCGACGGCAGGAAGGTTGCGTCATTCTCCAACTGGATGTTGATGTTCTTCCAGATACGGACGAACGCGCACTTCGGGCGCGTGTACGGCGCACCGGCAACGATGATATCTGCATCAGTCATTATTTGTCTCCCTTTGTTGTTGCAATGCTTCCTCGGTCATGCGGATGAGCGAGTCGGCGATCTTGTCTCTGCCCATTTGGTGGTACAGGCTATCGGCCTCCCACAGGGTGGAGATCATCTGCTCTGTCAGCGCATCGCGCTGATCGGCTGTGAGCGCGTCCACGGCGTCTTCCAGTCCGCGCCGATGGTAATGCGTTTTGATCATGGCCTCGCAGGCCTGTTTCATCCATTCATCCAGCGTCAGTTCCATGTCGTGAGTCCTTTCTCCACACAGGCAATGGCGATCTGTTCGATGTATGTGCAGAGCAGTTCCTGCAGGGCGTTCTCCCCGGTGCACCCGGTGAGTTCGATGTGGGTGACATGCTCCGTCAGGTCTTCGTCGAATGCGTTGGCAAGCGCACCGATAGCCTCGCCTATTTCCTGTGCAGACAGGTTGTAGCAGGCGAGGCTGATGGGTGTTCCGGGGTATTCGTCTGGCTTGGCGAATGCTTCGATGCCTGTCCGCAGGAGGTCGGAGGCCAATTGCTTGGCCTCCTCGTCAACGAAGATCATTCGTCCACCTCCACGAGGGCGAACATGTACCACTCCTCGTGGTCGTGTTGTCGTGCTGAGTACACGAAGAATTCCGCTCCGGGCGGGACGGGTGTTGTTACCCAGTTTGCATCCTTGCCATCGTATTGCAAGATGCAATCGTAGCCGTTGCTCTCCATGTCGCTGATCCACCGATCAATATCCACATGGGTATAGTCGCGATGCTCCGGGAGGCCTTCGCCTTCTTCGACCCACGACACCCCACCGCCAAATCCGTCCTGCGACCTGCGGTGCAGGTACTGTTGCGTTTCGCCCTTGCCGGGTTTCCAATCGCCGTTGGGCGAGGAGTACCAGAACATGCAGACTGTGGGCTTGCGATCCACTTCGTGGAACACGAAAAAGTCGGTCGTGATATCGCGGGTCTCCCATTCGCAATAGGGAGTATTCATGGCCAACTCGTGCGCCATGTCCGCAAGTGCAACGTGATCCGTGCCATCCGGTACTTCAATGATCTGCGTGATTTCGAGGGACACGGTGCCCCTGAGAGATACCTTCATTTCAAACCCCTTTCAATGTTGGGCTTCGCCCACAAACTAGTTACCACACCGATACAAACCCCGCAAGTAGAAATGCGCTCTCCACATCCAAAGCAGTACCTGCGGTGCGCGCGTGTGCTCCCGCCGGGAGCCGGGACGGGAGCGCGATGCCCCCGCCCCGGCCCCCGGTATCAGGCCTCGGCCTCCTCCTCGGGCTCCAACGGGCTGGAATACGGCGAGAGGGGCGAGAACACGAGCGCACCTTCGATCACGTATCGAAACACCCCGTTTTCGGCATCCTTGCGCCAACCGTGTCGCAGGGGATAGATGGCATCGTGCCTGCCGTACACCCAGCACGTTTCGGCCTCCTGCTTGCCCATCAGGTACACGACGCCATATTGCGGTGCAGGCAGGTCTATTTCGTAGGTACGGGCAAACATGCGGAACCCAAGAAATTGCTCGTGCAGGTCAGCCCCTTGGCGAACGACGTTGCCATTCCCGGCATCGTAGGTTTCCCGGACCCCGTCAACGGTCATGATGGTGACGGGGCGGGGGAAGCAATTGACGATCATTTTCAACCCTCCTGAATAAAAAGGGGCGGGAGCACGAAGCCCCCGCCCAATCGGTGCCCGTTGTCAGCGGGCGATGTACTGGTACGCCTTGACCGTGTCGCGGTCCAGAGCGGAGGCGTTGGCCTCAATCC
>Ga0208644_1000681_pt1 | contig 30099 bp, 31 predicted proteins | sample VirMetDEL_Nov_18_FD_184517 | JGI IMG/M metagenome (GOLD analysis project Ga0208644, IMG submission 184517) | Aqueous microbial communities from the Delaware River and Bay under freshwater to marine salinity gradient to study organic matter... | ecosystem: Environmental > Aquatic > Marine >...
CCTACTGGTGGTAGTCCTGTGAAGACGCCCGAGGCGCGTTGTCAGACGGTTTTTGCTGGCCGTTAATTTTTCATCAAAAGTGTTGTCCAATGGCAAATATTTAGACTCACAAGTCCTGCTGCCATCACATGACCGCGAGAGACAAGCTCCCATGTTGCCCATGCACAAATAACTAGCAACATGCCGCTGACACACCCTTCACCAACCCAGTTTCATTCAACACCCTCAACGCTTCCAACGCTTCCAATAACCTATCTGCCTTACTTTTAACTTTTTTCATAATTACCTTTTTTGTCAGTTTTTTTGGGAGGGTGGATCCGTTCCAATTTCAACGCCTGGAACAAGTTGCGGACCCCCTCCCCCCGTTTCATGTCACAAATCTTCGCACAATATTAGTTGGGTTTAATTGGATCGACATCCACCCAACAATGTTAGGCTTGACTATCTTTCTCTTCAATTACCTCAGCTTCAATCACTTGCGTTCGCTTCCCAGCTTTGTCGATTGCTGCTTTAACGATATCGTTGAGCGCTTCCATTGTTTGTTCTTGTTTTACTTGAGCAGATCTTGCCTGGCTCTGACTTCTTAATTGATGAGATTTGTCAACTGCAATAGCTGCGTTCACGGGTATCCTATCAAGGTTCAGTTCTTCTGGTTTATTGATGAGTTTATCGATGTAGAGTTCCATGCCCAGATGTGCGGCCATTTCGAACTTGTCTGCCAGGGTTCGGATTTTGTCTTGTTCGATGCCTTCGGTGCGAGTGATGCCTTGCACCATGTGTTCGGAGATCTTGAAAACTTTAGCTAAGAGATGACCCGGCATTCCCTCTTTTATGCCTCTAACGATAGCCTGGTGACGTTCTGGATCGCACCGTTTCAGTTCTTTGCCTGACACGTCTGTGAGGGCCACTGAAGAGTCTCTATCGTTCCACTGTCTTAATTTGCTTCTAGCCATACAATCTCCTATGCCATTTCCTGCGCCGCCTTGCCGCCTCTCGCTGCGTTTCTCATCTCCCGAGGGTAACCACACCGCTCAGCCCACATCCTACCCTTACGCCTCATCTCTCACCTCCTGAGCTAGAAGTCCAGGTTTGCAGGTGAATCCCTGCTTCTTGAGCTCATCCCATGGCATGCCCTTCGTTGCGCCTGCCAATCGTTCAGCGACCTTCTGGGTGGTTGTGGTTGCACAGAGCAGCTCGCCCCGTTTGTTTCTGAAGACCAACACAGCCTCCGTTTCGATTTCTGGTTTGCTCATAGATTTTCAACTTGATTGATTCCGCACCTGATTTCCTCGCGTGTCTTCTCTGTCCTGACGACCAAGAACTTCTCAGCCACCACTTCCTGCACCACTGCCTTCACCCAGGTTCCATTCCACTTCAGCTTCACATGCTGACCTCTCTCTACCTTCTTCATTCTGCTCTTCCTTCTGTCTCCTGTTCATTTATTATTTGGATAGCGGGGTTGGGGGATCCACAGCTAGTCCAACAAACCCCTAAAATCCCCCCTAAAGGGGATAGGGGTTTTTGGACTGTGGATTGGACACCCTGACTGACCCAAGTCCAGATACAATTTGGACTAGTCCGAAAATAGTTTATTAAACTAAATGTGTATTTATTGGACACGGTATTAGATTGACTTATTTATAACTATAAGCACCTGTCTCTGGGTCGCAGGTCATACGTTCCTTAAGCAGCGGAACCACCTTGCCGAATACGGATGATCGCCTCATTTCGCTGAACATGCATGCTCGTTTAACCAGTGCTTCAAGTGTAGGGAATGACTCTCCTTCAATGGACCTGTAGAATTGATTGTAATCAAAGGCTTTCACCGGCCTTCCTGGGTTCTTCTTCTCAGTAGATACCTCCTCAGGCTTCTCTGTCTGGATCCACTGAATGCCATGATCCGCATGCTTGAGATAGATGCTGTTGGTTGGTTTTCCATCCAAGTCTGTGGCGCCTGCTCGCTTGCCTCTCTTCGCCAGCTTCAACTCAAAGTCCTCGTTGGGCATTTGACGCAACACACAGACCGCTCTAGCCCAGTTCACAAGCTCTGAGGATCCAAGCCCCAGGTAAGCGAAATCGTTGCTTGTCCATCCCTGCTGGCTCTTGGCGTCCTTCGGTGGCTTACCGGTGTGATGGACACACGCAAAAATCACTCCTGTCCGCTCTGAGACTGGATTGAGCCAGTTCCTCAGGAATGTGCTGCAAACCTCCTGCTTGCTGATGTCGGCGCCGATGAAGCTCAATAACGGATCAATCCACACGATGTCAGGCCTGTGGCGATCGATGAGCCTGCTCATCACATCCACAAACACCTTGCCGGTATGAATTGTGTTGCGCTGAAAAACGATGTTGTCCTCAAGATCATCGATCTCATCACTCCAAATGTCGATATCCATGCCGGCCAACACTCCCTGGATCATCTCTGCCAAATCGCCATCATCGTTCTCTGCCTGCAGAACCATGGACCGCAGTGGCCTGTCAGGCTTGATGCCGGCAAACGCCTTGCCCAACGCCCAACAGATCACCATCTGCGCCGCCAAGCTGGATTTACCAATGCCTGATGGTCCTACCAACAGCATGGATCCACCTTTGCATAACCACCGATGACCTAATACCTGGTTTGGATCGTTCTCCGGAACAAACTCCAGCAGCTCCTTTATCCTGATTGGGTTTCCTAATCCGTCCAGTTGCCTCTCTGCTGCCCATTCGTCGAAGCTTGGTGCGCCAATATTCACTGCCAGCAAACGCTGCCTGGAGTCGAACCTGGCGCAACCAGTGAACCGTGAAAGCCTCGATGGATTGGAATTCTTCCTGTCTGGCTTGTAATCAGCGAAATGCTCATAGATCAGCTTAACCTTCTCGTTGTATTCCTCCCGGGACTCTGCATCGACACGCACCCAGGCATGGAGTGATTTGCCACCAGAATCGATGACCGCAGCACATGGGAGATTGGATTGCCGGTAGAGTTCCCACTGTTTCTCCTTGGGGAGATCGTCGAATTCGATGAGTGCATGCCTGAAGTGCAACACATCGCTGTCCTTGGTTCCTCCTGCCTTGAGTGGATTGATGGCGCAATAGATGCCTGGGTTACCCTCTTTCTTGAAGATCCTGTTAATCTCACCATCTTTCTTGTCCAACCTCTGCATCCAGTCTTCATATGTCAACGTGATACCTGAATGCACTCGCTCAGTGCCGTCCTCATCCAGCTTTGCATCAACCAGGCGTATTCCTTCACCGGACCTGAAACACGTCTTCAGAAGCAACCTGGATGAGTCTGGAAGCTCATCTGGAAGCTCGGTCTTCTTGGTTCCGGATCCAAACCGATATTTACCCCTGCTGATACTGCTCTGGGCTTCAGGGGGGGGAGAATAGTGCGCAGAATGTGAACCATTCCTGCTACCTCCATCACGGTTGATGATTAGCTTGAAGGCTTCGCTTGCCTTGTGCGCCAGTTCCGGATCACTCCAGGGTGGCGAACATTTCTCGTTGTAGATTTTCAGCAACAAAAAAACCTGCGGCTCGGTTAGACTTGGGTAAGTCCTGACCAAAGCGCAGGCTAGTGAAATCGTCTGACCGTGACCATCGGATCCTGAGATCGCGCCTGGTGTCGATTCAACGTACCTTCTCGCGCGTTCAAACTCTGTCATCATCGTATCCCTTGTTCAACCGGTTTTTGTCGGACTGAATGCATTCATAGATCATTGATAACAATACTCCAGCTGCGAATGACAGAATGCACGCGATGGTTAATTGTGCAATTGATATTTCCATGGTTTTGTTTTTGGTTAGTTTATCTTCTTCAATTTGTTTTCATAAGATGTGTAATCGAACTTGGTTTCACACTTTAAACATTCCAGGATCCAATGATGGTATCCATGTGCGAACTGACTTTTCAAGGCATTTAACCGATACCCACAAGCTGGGCAGTCCTGACCATGCGCATGCCGATGGATGGTGAACTTCGGAAATGCGTTGCATTCACACGCTTCCTTCGGGCCGGGAATGTCCCCGTTCCCATGGTAGGAACAATCATGAAACAGCGATTTTTTCATAGATAATACTCCCCGATTGAATGCCATCCTCCTGTTCGATCGACCCTGGCACGTTTGGCCGGCATCAAATCTTTAAAATCACCCCCGACATTGTCACCGATCCAGTCATCCCCAGCTTTGCTCCCAACCGGAACACACATCGTCGTTCCGCAGAGCTGGTTTTCGTTTGCCCAAACCCGACCGTCACTTGTTGGTTTGGCGTATGCTTTGTTGCCGCGACTGATCCTCCCACGTCCACCGTGACTGTAGATGCATTGGGAATAACCAAAAAAGGTGTTATCGTTCGTTTCCACACATTGGCCCGAATAGAATATGCCTGCCTGCTTGAGCGATCCTTGGGAGTGCATCCGGTGCGGCCCTTCGATTTGATTGCCGTTGATACGTGCTTCAGCCAAGAACACATCATCGTCTGGCCTGGCGCTTTCTGGCATCCAATCTGCCTCGATGATGGGACCGTGGAAAACGCTGACCATGGCGCCCTGGTGCGCTTGGATGTTGTTGTCGATGATATGCAGTCTGTCGGGATTACTGGCAATGTAGATCGGGCATGTTCCGTTCTGACCGACAATGTTCAGATGTCGGATGTCCTGTTTGAATGGGCGCACCTCCATACCGCTTGAAAGTTTCGTTGCCGGCTCGACGTAAAAGCCAACCGGATCTCGGTGCGGGTAATAACCGAATCCAGGATTGATTCGAAGCACCTTGTCTCCGGTGGCGTGAAATCGGATCGCTCCTCCCCAGCGGGTTGAGTTGCGGACTTGGAACATACCAGGTATCCTCGCAGAGTTCTGGAAGTTGTATTCGTATGGGCCAAACATGAGAGTGATGACAGGCATGTGGACAGTGCCATACCATCCAGGTGAATCCGGAGTGGGTGACGGTCCATACAGGTTCGTGAACTTCTCCTCGCCTTGGTGCCAATATTCTTCTTGGATCTTTTGCCCCACCTCGATCGCCTTTTCCCACGATTCATCTGGGTTGTATGGATCGATGTGAAATACGTGAGGATCAGGTGAACCGGTTTCTTGGCTCTTCTCAAGCGTTATCAATCTGTTCCTGATTGACGCCGCTATGTCATTCAGATTGGACAATGTTCTGTTTATTGTTTCCCTGGACAATTCCAGTTGGCCGATTTGATACTGATGTGCGTTTTTCTCGTTACGCAAACTGGTGATCTGGTCTTCAAACTCACTGTGCTGCTGGTTGATTTCATTGAGCTGTCCAGGCATGCTCAAAAGAGACTGAAACTCTTCGATTGCTTTTTGTAGATTTTCCATAGCTATTATTGTGTTATTGTGATTCGACATCCAACCAGATCATGCCGGCTGTATCGTTTGTATGTATCCAGATGCCAGATGATATTGTCGTCCTTGAAAACGCCTGCATCCACAAGCGCATCAATTGTTGATTTCTCAAGGTTATCAATGTCAGGCTTCGATGAATGAACCATTGGGGCATCATCCTTGAGCACTGGCAATTTGTTTTGCGTTCGAAAATGAGACTGGATCCTGGGCATAAAGAATTCCAATACCACCTGGCAAGGGTGATCAATCGGCTCCTGTTCACTCACCCAGAACTCAACGCCTTGTTTCACGCACTTCTTCCATGCATCAGCGGTTTTGGGCGTATAAATCCCAATCTTGGATCCACGGCGATATGCCTTCGGCCTTGGCTGAGCTTTTGGTTCTCCCTTAATCCAGAATTCAATCATGATCGTTGTGCGAAAAATTTACGGGCATCACCTTGAGTTGCGGCATCGATGTCACCGATGTATCCACCCTTACGCATTGCCCACTTTTGTTTATGCGTTGCCGGCTTTGCGTTCTGGTGCTGAAAATATACATCAATGATTCGTGATGCATGACCTTTGCCATTGACCGAATTAATATCGATGCCTGCCTTCTCGATTATCTTCCTCTGTTTGTCGGTGCATCGTTGCCGATGCCACTTCATGGTTGGTTCCCAATAAGCATCCTCCGGATCCCCCATATTCATGAACCATTCTGCAGCATCGATAAACTTGGATTCGTTGTGTTTGTTTTCTGCTATTTTCCTGCGCAAAGATTCTTCCCGTTGCTCTTTCGCGGAGTTCTCCAAGTCTTGCAAATCCATTTCAGATCTGCCACCAGACTTTTCAGCAGCTTCAGTCATGATCTGAGCGATCTCATCGTCTTGGGCAACTAAGTGAGCAGGTCGAACCAAGTTGTGTTTTTCATGCATCCACAGGAAGTCCAAAAGCAAAAGGTTATCCTTGCCTTCATGCAGTCTGGTTCCACGCCCTACCATCTGGCTATAAAGAGCCCGAGAGCGTGTAGGACGCAAACATACCACGCAGTCAATCGAAGGGCAGTCGTAACCTTCGGTCAGAAGCATGGCGTTTGAAAGCAGGTCGAAGTCACCTCTGGCAAACTCCTCTTGAATCTCTTTTCGATCCTCCGAGTAACCGTCGATGTGTTTTGCGCGGATCCCGATGGACTGGCAGATCTCAACGAAGCGTTTGCTGGTGGCGATCAGCGGAAGGAAGCACAGTGTTTTTCTCTCCCCTGCTTCATTTCGAATCGCCCAGGCTATCTGCTCCAGATAAGGCCCGAGGGCATCTCCCAATTCTTTTGAATCAAAATCGCCGGCTGTCTGGTGGACCTGACGAAGGTCCAAGCGGATCGGCATGGTTTTAATTTTGATTGGAGACAAATACCCATCCCTGATCATGTCCACTATGTTGGTTTCATAGGAGACATTTTCGTAATAGGATCCAAGATTGCGTTTGTCCCCTCGATCAGGTGTCGCTGTTACACCAAGCACCTTTGCATGAGAATCAAAATGGTTGAGAACCCTCTGCCAGCTGTCAGATATGCTGTGATGCGCCTCGTCGCATACAATCAAGGAGAAGTGATCGCCAGGCCAACCATCAAGCCTGTTGATCATCGATTGCACTGATGCGACGACTACTTTATCCGACAGACTGGCAGAGTATTCTGCTTTTTCCTTACCTGCATTCAGTCCGGTAGCATGGAAAATTTTATCGATTGCCTGATCGATGAGTTCCTCACGATGCGCCAGGATAAGCGTCTTGCCTCTCGCCATCGATGCCAGGTTTGCGAAAACAATTGTTTTGCCCCCACCGGTCGGAAGAACCAGCAGTTGCTTGTTGTATTCCTTAAAACCTTTGCAGGTTTCAGTGATACTCTCCGACTGGTAGGGGCGCAGGTTCATGCGAACGGATCCTCTTCTTTGCTTAAGTGTGAAGTGTCGCGTGGAAGTTTTTCGCGTTCCGAAAGCCAGATGTCCACACGATTGTTTTCGACCTGCTCTTCCTTCTTGTTGGTGTAGACATTAACATAAACCTTTGCCCAACCTTGAAGACCCAATAGAGTCGATTCTTCAAGTTGAATGTCATCGCCTTCTTTAGGTGGATTGCCATTGTGTTGAAAATTGGAAGCCTTAATAAATGAGTCCACTTTCCAGAAGCAAGATTCATGAAGGATCAACTTCTCTGTCCACTGCGCTCTTGGCTTTCCGTCTCCATCAAAAAACTTGCATTTGATGTCAACAAAATCGGATCCGTTTGTTACGCCTTGAGATGACATGATCCCTGCGTCAACCCCGACGACCTTGAATTTATATTCCCCTTCTGGCAACAGCTCAAAGCTGTCCTGATCTGTAAATTTGTATGCTGGCATTATTTAGTCCTTTCTTTAACGAGTGAATAAGTGGTTGCGGAACGATCCATGACGTTCTCCAAGAATCGTTCCATTTCCTTGGTAGCTGCTGCTTTTGAGATTCCCTCTTTGAGTCGATGTTTTTCGACCAGATTACTGAACGACACCACGCAGCAATCAAGGAACTCATCCTGATCCATGCGTGACGCATTGAAGGCGCCACCGATGTCAGAAATAATTCGACGACCTTTACGTGCCTGCACCTTGAAGCCTGGAATGTGAACATCGTTATCGATCGCCATCTTCTTGGCGTGATGCTCGACTGCATCGCACCATTTTGAAACGTGACGAGCGACCATCAGCGCTTTGGACATCTCGACCGGGTTATGGATCTGACTGGAATAGTAGTTTTCCAGTGACCAGTCTTCTCGACCATCGACAACATCCATGGCTAACGAATTGAGCGCGGGGCATTCTTTGGCTTTCGAACACCACCCGCAATATTCACACGGGGTTTCCTTTGCTTCTGGATCATTCACCTTGGCTTCTATTTCATTTATGACCTCCCATGCTTCATCCCGGGTGATGGTAAACGTGACTGCCTTCTGGGGTTGCATGAACAAAATGTGGCAGTGGACCTCATCAATCCCTTGTTCCTGCATCCACCCAAGTGAATAAGCAATCAGCTGTTCACGGTAGTTTCGCTCCCGCCATTTGAAGTCCAAGATGTGATTGGCACACCCCACGTCAACGGTCCCATCCATGATCTTGTTAAAATCATCGCTGATCAAACTGATCGGCCTTTCGACATGAAGCTGTTCATACTCCATCGGAAGATTGACTTTGACGTATTCAAACGCCCAAGTGATCCCTTCAATGGACTCAGTGTCGAATCCATAGATTTCAAGAGTGTCGTCAAGGCTCTTCGTGTCCTTGTTGCGAAGGACCTTTGCCAACGCCTCGTGGCGCCTTGTCCCTTCATCAGTGTAGTCTCTGGCTTCGCCGCTTTCAAATTTCGGGCATTGAGCCAGGATAGGCAAACTGGAAGGTCTCATGCTGGCACCTCCTTCTTCACCCGTTTGCAAAATGCATCCAGGTTGTTTAAGACAGTTTCAGCACGCCCGATTGGCAGATGCTCCATAGTCATGCCCTCTTGAAGCCACCCGTTCTTGCGCATCCACTTGTCGGCACGAAGCCCAAGAGCCCCGAGAGACTTTTGCAGTTTGTCGAACACATCCTCCGGAAGCGTTTCGAAAACCGGTTTTGGCTCTTCCGGTGGCGGGAACGGTTTGTCATCATCATCGACAACTTCAGCATCAACCACCTGGGGCTCTTCCTTCTTGCCCTTCTCCTTTTTGGGTTTTACTGCTTTCGGGGCAGGCGCCTCTGCAGATTTGGAAACCAGTTTGATTTCTTTGGTTGGCGCTGGCTGCGATGGTGCCTCTGCGTAGTCCTCCAACCCGCACGAAATACCAGGCGCAAGAAGTGAAATGCCATCGGCCAAAACGCGATTCTGAAGCATTTTATGTGGAAATGATTCCCATGCAGATCCTTTTCGGACAAGGTTTGCTCGACGGGCATCTGCCATAGAAAACGATACGGTGACCGTCTGCCCATCAAGAGTAAATTTTGCAATAGCTTCTCGTGTCTCAGGGGTTTGATCTGGTTCTCCTCCGTGTTTTACCCACTCAATGGTCCCCCCTTGCTCAATAAACTTTGCGTGAGAATATCTAGGCTTCTGTGAAAGCTTTCCCCCGATTATGTGGTATTGCTTGTCGAGTTCAATTGGGGATTTACGCTCACACATGCATGCCATGGCGAGCACTTCACCTGCCTCCACTCTTTCAAGTCCGAGCAAACCGGACTTTGCAAATGCCATGCCCATTTCATGCATGGCTGTCATAGGATCATTAATCTTATCCCAAACTTGTAGTTGACTATCGTTATTCATGATGTTTTACTGAATGCAGTTTATCTTTCATGGTTTTTGTTGTTCGAACCCCGTTCAGAAATGAGCGGGGTTTTTTATGCCCCACTCCCGTTTGCATCCAACAGCAGGGAGTGGGGCGATTCGTCGCATAACGGTCGTTCCTGCAATCACGCAGGTATGAATCCTAGTTATACGTTTTCCCTATCATCACTCGATGGAGGGAAATTCGCTTCGTGATGCTGCCAGCATCCGGAAAGTATCATTGCGGCATAAGCACCGCAGCAGATTAAAATGATTATCGTCATATCTTTGCCTTTTTAATCTTTGACTCAATAAGTTGTTCCACGTAACCTTCCAAAGTCACGCCTTCCGCTGCTGCGAGCATCCGGAGCTTCCGATGGATCGGCTCTTTTACCCGCAGTGTTTTGGTTTTTTTCTTGCTCATTCTGAAATCAGAATAATCGCATTTTCCAGTCTGTCAACTTTAGACTTGAAAAAAAAACGATGCCAGCTATGAGTTGTTCAAATGAATGTTCTTCTGCTGCCTTGCCACACAGTTCTTGAATACGACCTTCTCAGGATGTGGTCTGATATACCAAATGTGAATTTGATGTCTCCCGGGAGCTACTGGGAACCTGACAAAGGATCCGCATTAAGACCTCCTTTAGGTTTCAGTGTTCCCAAAGAGTGGATTGACGGGTGGAACACTATTAAGCCAGGCGATCTCCTTGACCACAAGCTCTACATAAACAAACAAGCAGTGGAACCATTTGACATTATTGTTGTCATGCATGAGTGGAAATACATATTCCGAAACTGGCATGCATTAAAAAACAAAAATGTCGTTTGGTATGACATAGGGCAAACAGAACCGGGTGACGAGACTGACAGGATAAAGAGACTCAAAGAACTTGGAGTGAAAATTGTCAGATATTGGGATGGATACCAGACGCGCAAAGATTATCAGGGGCATGACGCAGTGATCCCATTCGGGAAGTATCCTGAAGATTTCAACAAGTGGGAAGGAGGCACAAAGAGCGTTATTGGGTTGTGCCAAGCATTTAAAAAAAGAGCGGATGTCTGCAGGTATGAATGCTGGGAAACAAGCACAAATGGACTGCCAAGAGCATTGTTCGGGAATGATAATGATGGAGTTCCAGGGTGGGTGGGGGAAAAGGATTATTCCCATCTTATAAACGGGATGCTGAAATACAATGCTATGTGGTATGGTGGGACCAAGCCTGCTCCATACACGTTAGGCCTGATGGAGGCAATGTTCATTGGTATACCAATTTATGCAGTTAGGAATCCTGGGTGGGAATCTGCTTTGGTTGACCTTCTTCCGTATTTTAATTTAGCAAACAGCTCTGAAGAGCTTCGCTTGATTTTGAGCAGTAATCTTGAAAAGCCAAAACATGTTTTGCGCTCTGTCTCAGAACATGAGCAGGAAACCGCTTTAGATTTATGGGATGCGAATAAGATAAAACGTATGTGGGAGAAATTATTTAAAAGCCTATGAAAATTTTCTGTGATTATGTAGGGCATTTTGATTTGCTGTATTCATTGTTTGCGACTTTAAGCAAGAGACTAGGACATGAAATGTCGGTTCCCAATCACGATCGTTCATGGGCTGAGAAACACAATCTTTACAACATACATAGCGAGTCGCTTAGAAATGCCTTGAAAGGCTTTCGATACTTGAGTCATGAAGAATTCATCAAAGAAGATTTTGACATTGTCATATGCACTGCTGAATTAAATGAGAAGCCCATGAAAAAACTGTTTGATGATCATGGGTCTTGCCGGTCTTTTGTTCGCCACATAGGTAATCTGTGGGAACAACCATTGGTTGCAAAAAACGTGATGGCAGCAATCATGCACCCAATGAAAGATGACCTTAACATTCTTCACTACATACCAGAACATCCTGGATATTTCAGTCCAAAAATTCACAATAAATCAAATGAATTGTTCGCATTGGACAACTACACATTGAATTATGAGATTTCGAAAAATACATTTAATGAGATCAAAAAAAATCTTAAAAACACAAAAGCTATAATCAGACCATTTTCTTCAGATCATAAAAATTTAGTATCATGGTTTAACAGGTCGAAAGCGTATGTGCATTTAAAAGCAAATGGAGGTTGTGGCTTTACCCTAAGGGAAGCCCTTTTCTGCGCAATTCCAGTTATTGTCAATATGTCATTTGTTTATTCTCATTTCACCATACCAACAAAATTTTTAAAGGATGGCGTTAATTGCATCGACTTCGACACAAAACTGCGTCCATTTGAACAAAGCATGGAAGTCCTTGAAGATTGGCTGGATCCAGCTCACTACCAAAAAAGGTGCTGGGATGCGGTAAGTTATAGTAAATTAAAAATCAATTTTGAAAAAGAATCTAAATCAGTAAACAAGTGGATCAATAAACTGTAAATTATGATACATCCTACAGCAGAAATTGAAGAGGGAGCATTTGTCCATCCAACTGCAAGGATCTGGCATTATGCACACATCAGGAAAGGAGCACACATCGGAGAGAACACAATCATTGGCAGAGGCGTATTTGTGGACATGAATGTCCATGTAGGAAAGAATTGTAAGGTGCAGAACTATGCCTGCCTTTACCATGGCACTGTTGTTGAGGATGGTGTCTTTATCGGACCTCGGGCGATCACTACGAATGACAAACACCCTCGCGCTATCAATAAAGACGGGACAATTAAGACAGAGGATGACTGGCAATGTGGGCAGGTGGTGATTGGTGAAGGCGCAAGCCTGGGTGCTGGAGTTATCGTCCTCCCAGATGTAATCATTGCCCCAGGAACCATGATTGGTGCTGGAGCAGTGGTAAGTAAAAACACAACTGCTGGAACATATAAAGGTGTTCCTGCGGTTAACTACGGAGATCCAGAATGAAGGTGCTGACCGACCTGCATCACCGTGATCTATTTTATTCAAATCACTTGTTGTTTGAGAAACGATTGGGTTTTGAATTATTTAGGCCTATTGGTTCTGAATGGGCAAAAGAAGGTTTGTGGTCAATCCATGAAGTCTGCCATAACGATATAAATATGGGGATTGTGACGCAATTTCTTGAATTAGATAAAGGTGAGAATCTTACAGGGAATAAATCTTTTGAAAAAGATGGAATATGGAACTTACATAATGACTTTCACTCATTTTTCCATAAATGTATCCCTCTAAATTTATTCAAAGAAACAAAATTTGATATCATCCTTCCAACACATTGGTGTCACTACCATCTGTGGAAAGAATTAAGAGACAAATATCAACCCCAAGCGAAAATGGTTTATCATGTCGGAAACATAGAGAGAACAGAAACACTTGAACACGTTATAAGGTCTGTCCCTTACCCAGGAGAATGCAAAACTGATGTATTAGCCCATCAAGAACTCAATTTCGAAATTTACAAACATGTCCCTGTTAACACTAAAACAAAAAAAATAACTTCAGTCACACATGGTTACATGTTTAAAGATGAATATTTAAAATACAAGCAAGCAATGCCTGATTTTGAATTCAAATATTACGGAATCAATTCGCCTGATGGAATATTAAACGGAACACAAGAAGTCGCTAATCAAATGAAAATGGCAAACATTGGATGGACAACAAAGGTGCATGGTGGGCTTGGTCATTCAAATATGGGATGGATGTATTCAGGAAGACCTGTAATAACAAATATGAGCCAGCATAGGCTTTATGGAGAATGTGCGTTAAAGCTTTTTGAACCGAATGAAACATGTATCGATATTGAATCCGGAACGACAGAAGATGTTTGCAAAAAGATAAAGGAATGGATGGTCCCTGAAAAAGGAAATGAACGAGGAGCTGCTGCAAAAAGAAGATTCCATGAGGTAATCAATTATGATTCAGAAGCTGAATCGGTGAAAAAGTTTCTTTCGAACATATTGTAAGTAATTCATATGATCCCAAAACAAGCGTTCTTTGTTTATGGTGAACAAAATGAAAACCCTATGCCTGATTTAGGGAAAAAGAACATTGATGATTTTAGAAAGCTGAATCCTGAATGGAATGCACACCATGAACATTGAGGTTTGCATCATCGGGTGGAATCGTCCAGCATACTTGAAGCAAACCTTGGATGCAGTTTCCAACCTGACCAAATCGCCGTATGACATCAACGTGTTTCTGGACGGTGACAATTTGTCTGAACAGAGCATGGATTGTTATGACGTTGCGTGCCGTTGCTGTGGGGTAGAGCATGTGAAACTGAACAGTTCACGCGAGGGTATACCGGCACAGTGGTGGAAAGCGTTGTGCAGGACCGAGGAGGAAGGCGTGGATGCGGTTCTGGTATTGGAAGATGACGTGGTGGTGGAACCGCTCTACCTGGACGCTATTGAAAGCATGCTGCGCACATACAGTGACCCTCGCGTATCCTTTGTGTCATCATTCCCAGACAAGATTAACCCCTGCGCACCTTCCCTTCCCTGGACCACCGGGGACCATTTGCTTGGCGTGGCTACAACCAGGGAATCGTGGAATGCGATAAAACCTTACTACCAGCTTTTCCTTGACGGTGAGTTTCCAACACTGGAAGGAAACCGCGGTCCAAATCCTCTGGCAGGACAAAATGTTGCACTCTACACCGCAATGGCTCTTAATGGAAGCGTGCCACTGTTTTCAAAATATCGCTTGGCAAAGTATATCGGTGTGCATGGTGTGCATGGCACTCGGGAAGACTACGAACAGAAACAGTGGAGCACATTGCCAATCGACGCGTCTTTCATCCATGAACCAATGAATCAATGGTGGCTTGACAATGCCGTCCATTACGTTAAGGAACAATACATCCATGGCCTCACTAACTGAACACAACCTGGCCAAGTTAATTGAAACATACAGCCTGCACACGTTTGTGGAGTCTGGTTATGGTAATGGTGGCAGTTTCAGGTTTGCCAAACAACACGGGTTCCTTCAGTGGTTCAGTTGCGATGTGATAAAGGAATCCGCAATGAAGGGCCGGGATGCTTGGCCTGAAGATTGTGTTGCACATTGCAACTCAATTACCATGGTGTCAGCAATACAGCAAGCTCGCATGGTGCTTGGCATTGATATGGGCAATGTCTTGTGGTGGCTTGATGCCCATTTCCCAGGAGTGGATACAGGATTTTTAGACTGGGAAAGTAGCCATGATCAGTTTGGCATAACCAACCCAGCAGAATCAGAGCTGCAAGCAATCATGCTCGGACCTCACGAAAACGATGTCATACTTATCGACGATGCATTTTTGTTTCGTGCCGGCCTTATCAATCATCGCCTGGAAGACAGAGTGCCTGCTGTTTACAAAAGGTTTTTAGGATCACTAGAACCGTTTCTGGATTCCCTATCAGCTACCCACAGGATTAAGCAAACAGAAGGCATCACTGGCGCCTTGAGCCTATACCCAAAGGCAGTAGAGTGAAAACCAATAGCCAAGCATACCAGGATGTCGCTGCTTCTATAATAACTCCTGGCAAAGGGAGATACCTTGAGATTGGATCAGGAATTCCAGATCAAGAATCAAATACGTATGTTCTAGACACCGTTTTTGGATGGTCAGGTATATGCATTGATGCAGCAAATTACGATTACAGTTCTCGTTCATGTAAGTTCGTGAACACAGAAGCTGTCCGCTGGTTGCAGAATCACTGCAGGGATGAACGCTTTGACTACATAAGCTTCGACATCGATGAAACCACAACTCTAGCAGTTCAGGCTGTCTTGGATAATAATGTTCAATTCAGGTTTGCAACTGTTGAGCATGATAAATACAAGCATGGATACAAGTATCAAAACTCTCAGCATCAGTTCCTGTCTTCAGCTGGTTATGTTGCCATGTTCATCGATATTTGCACTTCATGGGATGAGGCGATGATATTTGAAGACTGGTGGTGCCACAGAGATGTTTGCGACAAAACACTTGGAGTTGGATTAAGCCCATTGGAAGCAATCAGGCAAGTCGAATCCAACATCAATTGTTCTCCAAAAACCGTTCAGCTTTCTCAACTGAAGTGAACACAGGTCCAACTCTTTTTCCGGATGGATCCCACACACGAACACCTGATCGATTGTCCACCTGTATGGCGCGGAATCCGGATGGGCTCATATATATGGCGCCGCCACGGTTGTTAAGGGTGCGGGAAGGAGAAAACCTTGTGCTTTCAGGAAGCCCAGCTGCTACTACCTTAGCTTTTGCTTCTTGCTGTAACTTGAGAGCATCTTCGTATTCAGTGAAGAGCGGGACGGAGTTCTTTACTTGATTGAAATCTCCTGATGGCGCCTCGATGATGCCTCTTGGATCCTTCACCATCAAAACCACATCTGGTCTTCCAGCCATGTCGTAAGGCCAATTTGGTGGAGCATATGTATCGTCCCAAGCTACCCTGGCAATTGGCTTGAATCCAAATTCAGAATAGAGATTAGGCAGGAATCCGTTGACATCGAATGCATCCAAGGTGGTTGAAACGCGAGCAGCTTCTTTCAATATTGGACGGATATCAGCTTTTGATGTTGGATGCTTGAATACAGAAACGAGATCACCGTCTTTTGTAACAGCGACCCCTGCTAATTTATCATCGGAAAGGAAAAGGGCAGTGTCTGATTTATTATAAAAATCAAGATCTTTTACCTGAACCGCAGCTCCAAGCTTATGGTCTTTCTCTGTGAGTGCTATTGCGGAGTGGAATTGGCTGCCAGCCCTTGGATTGTTAACGCTGAACCTGCTCCACGGTAGACTTGGGCGAGATTCTTTTTGCCGCTTTCCTCTGCCTTTAGACTTTCTTCCTCCGCTGTCAGTTCTGGGAACTCTGCGTCCAGTATCGACGTGTCCTCCACGTCCATATAGTAGATTTCCTCCAGACTGCGCCGCTTGCCTCGCTTCCTGTATGCTTCCTGGGATCGTTGCAGATTCTCCACCATCTCGGGATCCAGCCCACGACGGAGGAGAGATTCTGCCTCCGATAAGTTCTTGTCGTGATCTTTCATCGTCATTAAGATTCCATTTTTCTCGTGCATCTGCAATCACTTTTTTATCCCGCCTCGTTTCACTTGGGAATATCTGCCTGATGCCCTCCCATGTAATCGATTGCATTTGACGGGGGAGGAGTCCTCGCAATTCTGCTGCTTTTCTATATGCGTCAGCATATACATGATATGTTCCATTAACACCTGGACTGCCTTTTTTTGTTACTCCTGTTCCAAAGTTGTGTGAGACTGGAGTCGCATTCGCACCATATGGCTGAAGATGTCCCGCTGCTACTGCGTGGGTGTCAATTGTAACATCACCAAGAAGACTGTTTGGATCGATGATGTTGTTGAAAAACGATCGAACCTTGTGCATTTCACCGAGTTGATTGGAAATGTTTTCCATGCTCCCATCTTTCAATATGGAAACTGCTTTCTCGATTTCAGACACAGAACCCCATCCGTTTTTAGCATTGTCACCGTCCTTAGTGACATCTATCTGCTTAGGAGTTCCATCAGGCGCAATGACTCGATAATCTCGCCCATACAATGTTTGAGCCAGAATCCGAATTGCCCATCCCTGAAGATCTGAAGTTCCATCTAATTCAGCAATCGTTTTTCCGATGATCTTTTCAAAGTCTTCTCTCCTGTCATTCTTTGCTTTCTGATCAAGATCTTTATTGTATTTTAATCGTCGCTTCTTCTGTGTGGCAGTTTCCCCTTTTTTTGCAGTTTTCTTTTTCTTCTTGGGAGCTTGTGCGGCGTCAATAATCTGTTCGGCTTGTTCCCAAACCAAACCATCATCAAGTCTGGTGTCTTGGTGGTTCCTCCAGATGTCTAGCACTTGTTCTGCTTGCGCCACATTCATGAACCAGTTTTTCTGCGGACTCAGAACAGCCATTACGCCAGCAGTTTGAGGAGCTGTATAATTGTAATGATTTGCAAAATCGTTAGCTATTGAGAATGCTCCATCATACCAAAGCGTTGCCATCTCCCTTAGATCACCAGGGAAAGCATCATGAATCGCCAGCAAATTGTCCACCATCCAATCGATGTATGCTTCGCGTTTCTCTTTTGGATCAGTGATAGACCGGATCCTTTCTGGAACATGGTCGTAACTCATTTTCTCCATGTGATCAGCTAAAGCAATATCACCAACCATGTCTCCAGATATGTTGCTGGAATTAGGTGTAGAAACAGGTTTTGCTTTCGTTCCAAGTTTGGCTGTTCCAACGCGAAAATTATCTTGTGGCATCCTCTGCGGACTCATCATCCGCTTCACCTTCAAGTGATCGAATGGTCCGAATCCAAGCGGGGTTCCTTGTGGTGATGCGTTGTCCAAAGATCCAATACGTTCAAGTCTCAAGCTTGAGTAAATGCGTTCTGATCCAGAATCCCAGGAAGAGTAAAACGGATTGATTCCTTTATTGTTTCCTTGCAGGAATGCGTTTACAATGTTGTGCTTTTCATCTGACAATCCAGTTTTCCCAGGCAAACCGTTTTTGTGGTTGTCGATGTATTTTCGAGCATCCGCAAAGAACTGATCGACATCATTATTCCATGCACGAATCTTCCCTGAGTCCTGCCATTGCTTTGCCCGGGCAGCAACCTGGTCAAGGTTGATCATCCGGACAAGTCGATTTCCCTGACTGTCAATGAACCATTCATATGGAAGGTATCGACGTTCCACTGCTGGAATGGATCCACGATTGCGATACATTGAATTGATCCATGAATCACCTTTGCTACGAGTCCCGATACCAAAGTATTTTGAAGACAGAACCTCCCCATCCTTGATCGCCTTATTTATTGCATCAACCGTTCCTCGAAAATTTTCAAAACCAGGCATGTCACGCAATTCATCTTGCATGTATTTGCCTCTGGTTTCAGTTCGATTTGGATTGACCGTTCCATCGTTATTGTATCGATACCGAGTTCCAATGTTCTGGTTATCCTCTGTGACGACATCCTGGTCAGCGACCGCATCTTTGGTTTTTTTCCGATTATCTTTCAGCTGCTGACTGAATTGTTTTTTCGGAATGACTTGAACAGTTCCGTCTTTCGCAGTCTGAGTGAAGGATTTGATAGGACCATCGAAGTCAAAAGACTGATTCCTGACTGGATCAAGAGATACCTGGCTTGGTGCTTCCTCGCCTCGACGAGCAGCGTCATACTGTCGATCCAGTTGTTTAGTGTATTTCTTATAACTCTTTGAAAGTTTGGAATCTTTCTTCAGTTTCGATCGAAACACATTATTGTCGCCATACCCCAGAGAATTGAGTCCTTCACCTCCGCTCAACAAATTGAGTGCGTTGAATACTCCATATTTCGCCTGCTGCCACGCTTTGGAAAGCGGATCCAATCCAAGCTTCACATCCTTCCCAAGTGGCGCCATCGCGCTTTTCAACCCTTGTCCAAGCTTCGATTTACGAACATAATTGTGAAGCCCTTGACCAGCGGTTTCTGCCATGAACTGTTCCGAAAAAAGCTCACGTATCACCCAGTCTGGTTCCCCTGCATAAATACGAGTCTCGATTTCACGGACCTTTTTGCCGATGTCTTCTGGAGTAATCGACGCACCCTTTTGCTCTCCTTCAAGCAAGCTTCGAGCGTAACCGCGTTTCATGCTGTCCAGGTTCCCATAAAGCTCGGTCATCTTTTCGCGGATGTAGCCCTTGTCCACCAGTCCAGAGTCCCACATCGATTCTCCGACTTCATGCAGGATGTCCAATCCCGGCGCGTTGCCATCGCCATTGACAATGATGGACCTGGTCCCGGGATCATAATACGCACTGGATCCAAGAACCTTTTGGCCTTTTGCAAACTCATCCCCAGGCAGAATCTTGACATCGACCTTTCCGCGCAATAACTCCGATGCTCCGACTATATTTTCCCGGGCATCCTGTGGAAGCTTGTCGAATGTTTCATTGGATCCTTTGTGTTCACGCCTGAAAAGCTCTATGCTATTTGCCATGCGCTGGGCATCAGAGGCACCCGTCAAGGCATCGACTCCTCTCCCTACCACACTGCCTCCTGCACCCGCTACAGCTCCTCCTAGTGCGCCACTGAAGGCTTCTGCTGTGGTGTCTGCAGCAGCGGCACCCATTGCGCCACCGATCACGGCACCACCAGCGGCACCCTGCGCAGCAGACGCTCCTAAACGCAAAGCAGGATCCACAGCTCTCAAGGCATTTGCTGCTCCCCGCACTTTAGTGGGCAATGCCTTATTCTTGGAGATTCTCTCCATGAGCCCAAAGTTTGTCGGGAATTCAGGAAGATCCTTGATTGACTTTGTTAAGGCTGCGCCAAACGGCGCCAACCGATCTGCAGCTTCCACAGCAATCCTGCCTGCTGCAGTTCGCGCAGGATCCACAAATGCCCCAGCAGCGGTGGCGAGATTCTTTGCTCTTCCGATGTTCTCTGCTGTTTTCGGGAATCTTTCGACGAATCCTGATTTTGCCTTGTCAATTGCACCACCTACAGCCTCGATCCCCCGCCCTGTGGCTGTCCCTGCTGCCCTGAGCCCTCTCCTTGCCCCTACACCTGCCAGCTTGCCTGCACCTTTCGCCAGAGGCGCTCCTACTGCGCCAATGTCCATAAAATAAGATGCGCCTTCAGCCATGGCTGGATCGACATCCACATCATCGGTCCCCATATTTTGAGTGAACTGGAGGTGATCAATTAAGTCTTCCTCACCCAATCGGGCTTTCTCGCGCATTGCTTCAAGCTTTCGGATCTCACGCCATGCCCTAAACCTCTCACGGGTGTATTCCTCGTCCCTGGTGAGCTTGTGCTTGACCTTTTGAGTCATGATGCCCAAGTCTGCCGTTCCGCGCAGAACCCCTTCTCCCAGCGAATTTATGATGCGCCTGCCTCTGCCTTCGACCAGGTTACCCAAAGCAGCTTTGCCTCCTGCCTTAAGCTCTCCTGCCATGGATCCGACAATGTTCCATGCATCATCCATGGTGAAGTCTTGGTCCTCACGTCCTTCAGACCATTCCTGCCAAGCTTCGAACTCTGCATCAGTGTCACCAGGCACGTAGGTCATGTCATCCAGTGGAGGTGGGACATCTTCATCTTCTATATATTCAAAAGACGATGAACTTGAAATTGGCTCATCGTCTATATATTCAAAAGCAGAAGAGCTGCTTTCAACATGCTCTTCATCAAGATATTCAATAGGCATTATTTGGACCTTGCTTTTCTGTATTTTCCGCTTGGCTGAAGAATGAAGATTTCTTGACCTGGTTTTAACATGCCTGCTTCTTGGGCTTCATAGACCTCTTCTTCATTTTCAAATTCGCGACGATTTAATCGAAAAGGTTTTCCAGCCGCATACTCTTCAGGAAGACCAAACCGCCCCCCTTGATCGATGTATGATTGCCGCTGAATGTTTGCTGCGTCCTCATATGCTTTTGCAGCTTGCCGTGCTGCCTTGAGGAATTTGCGCTTCATGTCCGATGTGATAAAGCCACCTGACTTCAACCTTGTGTATTCGTTTACAAGTTGTTCAGGTAACCCCCCAGCTTTTGCCGCAACTTCAAATTCACTTTCACGCACAACTGATCTAGGATCCAAACTCTTCATGAACGTAAACACCATTGCAATATCCCCTGGCCCATCCAGTTTCTCTTTACTCATGATCAGGTTTTCCAGAGCAGCATACTGAGCATTCAAGCCTGAGAAGTTTTTAACAGGTTCACTTGCATGAAGTTTTGTGAACAAATCATTGGAAAGCTTGGCTTGCTCTTCATTTAGTCCACCTCTTTTTTGGGCATCGTTTAACTTTTGCTGATGCTCTCGTTGTAGATCTTGAACTTGGGCATCCCTATAAGCATTAAGGTTCTGCTGAGCCTTAATGTCGGATATGGTCTCCATTGCGCGGACTGACGGCGCAGCCCCAACTTTAGACATTGTTTCAGCATCACCACCAATCATGGACGCAGCATATGCTCGATCTGTCTCTGCCTGCTGCGCTGCCTCCTGCTCCCTGCTTTCTTGGCTTGCTGCATGCTCCATCCTTTGCTTGCCTTCAGCCATTTTCATTTTGTGAAGCTCAGAGGCTTGCTTGATGATCAGGTTTTCACCAAGGCCTTTGAGTTCATTGAGGCCAAGATTGTCAAGGTGGTCATTCCAAACTTTTTCTTCCATGCCATAGGCATCTCCGAATCCTCTCAGCTTGTTTCGAAGTCCTTTTGCTTCACCTTTTGCTTGCTGAAACTTCTCAATCCCTGCACCAATGCTCTGCCCCATGTTGGCTAGACTTGACGCAATAATCTGTCCACCCATTGGGGCAACAGATGGTCCGCGCATTCCTTGACCGCTCCATGTTTGTTGTGAGTATGGCATATCTTTTATCCAAAAAGTTTAGAAAATCCACCAGCATGTCCTGCCCCCCCCATCATTCCACCACCAATACTTCCTGCTGCACTCAATGCTCCACCAATCATACCCGCTTTTGCATTGGCTGAAGCGATTGCTGCATCTTGTGCTGCCTGGAAGTTTTGAGTATTCAAAGCCCCGGCATATGCAGATTCTGCATTGAATACATTCCCAGGATTGAACCCTTGCCCTTGCCCTGTAATACCTGCTGCCTGCCCAACCTGAACACCAGGTCTTCCGAGGATCGCCATGAACGGATCGGCGCTTGTTGCAGCGTTAATACCAATGACATTCTGAGCAAACCCTTGGCGCCTTCTTTGAAGCTGTTCTGCCTGCATCCCTTTAATCAGCGCCTCTTCACCAATGTCTGCCATGCCGTAGCCCATGCCTCTCGCTGCTTGGCCGGCCCTTACATGCTGCTCAAGCTCTCTCTGCAGTGATGGAGGCAGTGAAGCGCCGGCTTGCAGATCTTCAAGGGCTTGCCGATTCATTTCGTCGATTAATGCTGCCTGCTGCGGATTTGCGCTTTTGAAAGCATCACTTGCCCGACGACCAAGGCGCTCAACGTCTGCGATGTCAGATTCGCGTGAAACGGCCCTGCCAGCAGACTCGGCAGCAGACAGTCTCGGCATGACTTCTTGCTCGTATAAATCCAGCAACCCTGGCTCACCATCCCTGCCCATCATTGTGTCACGCAGGATGTCCAAATCCAGCTGTGCGTATGCTGCGCGACCGTAGTCAGGATTCGCTTCAGCCGCGAATAAATCAGGCGCCAATTCGATCTGAGCTTCAAGCGTATCTCTTGTTTCTTTTGCGTAGTCGCGTGGTGGTGGTGATTTAACTGAGCCCATCTTTATCTGCCTTTCTTAGGAATCTGTCCCAATCGTAAATTACTGCTTTTTCTTTTCCTCTTCGGTGCCATGCAATCAATGGCAGTTTAAACGGTGCAAGCTGCTGAAATCGTTGAAGCCTACCCTTGCCTGCTGCCAGGTAGACGAACCAGCAATCCGGATCCTTATGATCGAACGAGTGATCATTCCACCGATCGATGTTATCCGATTCAATAGGCTTTGCCATAATGAACGCATCATCACCAGAATAGACGTAGCCTTTCGCCAGGTAATTTGATAAATCGATCGTAAATTCTTTTTGAGTTCCTTCATACAGTTTCGCTGCTTCCTTTATTGGCTTCATTTATGCCCGATCAATTCGAAATAAGCTTTATCACCGGATCCGCTTGCATACCATTCGTGCATCAACCATCTCAATCAAATTTGTAAATTGTAGCAGAGGTGTAGATCTCAGGGTGTCCGCTAATATTTGACGCTTGCCCTAATCCTTGCGTTTGACTACTGGAACACCTGAATCTAATTTCCAGCACGGACTGCGTGGCAATAGTAAATCTCCCTTTAATTACGGAGTGGACAGGTAACCTGTCCCCGCTGTAACTTCGGCATGAGGTTCCGTCAATAAGCGTCGAAGCTCCTGTTGTGTCGTATAGCCATGCGACAAATCTGTCACACCCGTCTCCAGGCACCGCAGCATCTATCATGTATGTACCGGCTTCCAAGGTGATCTGGTTTGAGTCCAGTGTTGTTATGATACCGTCTGGATCATTTTGCTGGTTCAGATCTCTTGTTTGATCAACTGCCGAGTCACTATCGCCCCCTCCAACATTCGTTACCTTTTGATCCCACACATGAGCGACAGACGCAATAATCGATGCCGTGGACTTAGTCTCCCATTGTATCGTACCGGACCCGTCCGTGGATATATATTTGTTGGCACCATCGGTTTGAATTTGTGAGACGGAAATTGTTCCAATCCCAGCCTGCGCTTCCCATGTCGGATCAGCACCTGGTCCCTGAGTCTTTAGAAAATTTCCGCTAGTGCCAGGTGCCAGTGTAACGAGATCCCCATTTGAGTCGTAGTAAAGAATCTGTCCATGCGTGCCTTGAGCAAGCTTTACAAGAGCCAAGTTGTGGTCCGATATCTTTGAATTAATATCAATAGGGCTTGCAAGCTTCAAGGTCGTCACTGCTCCATCAGCGAGCTGAGAGGTGTCCAGAGTTCCGTTCAGCCGAATCGTTGGTGAGCCCAGAAGATTAAGCTTTGCATAAGTAACTTTTTCCGATGCCGAAAAATTGTAGCCCGATTTGACTGAAAAAGTGAGTGCCATGGTTTTAAGTTGTTAAGATCGGAATGCCTAAAGCAAATAGGTATCCTGTTTGAGTAGTGACTGTCGCACCATTGGTCCCGTGGTTGATCTCAAGAATTATATAATCATTCTCCTCCATCACGAAATCACCATAAGTTGCAGTGGACTCTTCTGTCGTCTTCATGTTTTGGATCACCTCAGAATGCGTCATGCTGTCCAATTGGGTGCCGCTTGAGTCATAACGAGCAAGCCTCATTGTTACATCCTGCGCCGAATTAGAACTTGTGGTTGAAATAGAGCACGCAACATGAGCATGAACTGGAACTTTGCCCGTATAGGTCAAGCGACTGTCAGACCCGAGGGAAAATTGATGCACCCGACTTTCTGTTGTGTTCAATGAATACACTGAATTATCTTCATAGTATGTGCCGTTGTCAGTGCATGTTGTTGCTTGAGCGGTTGTCACATAAATCGCCCCCATTGCGCTCTTAACTCCAAAATGCGATGCCCACCATTTTTGACTTAAATTGCTGACAAGGTCCACAACACCCTCTGGTGGAATTCTTACAGTTGTCACCCCAGAGTCTGCCCAGACAGATCCAGTCAAAGTGATCATCTCTGAGGTATCGTTTATGATTGTTTTGCGACTTATCTTTCCGCTGTCAGGAGCAGGAACAGCATAACTGGTTCCTGTCGTCAAAATGCTGACTGCCTTGTTGGCTGTTATGGCATCGGACTCGCTGTCGTCCAATGTCTGCCTGGCAGAATATGGAGTCCCAATCCCCACAGACGGGTTGCCTCCGGATCCATCAGCATTCGTCCAAGCAAGACCAGAGGTGCCTTCAAGTGTTCGAACTGCAGCAGCGCCAGACGAACCTTGAAGAAAAAGCATCCCGTCACCAGTGAGTTCGTCCACTGCACGAATATTTCCTGCAGCATAATTCAAATGCTGAAGAATATTGATAAACTCATCCCTGCTTGTTGCGTCTGTATCAACTGGGGCATTTACCGTATCAACCGAAAAATTTACTGTTCCATCTGGCATTACCAAAGTCCTCCATGAGTTCCTTGTCGTCGTTGGCCTGGAGTGCTTCCACTCAAGGCTGAATGCAAACGGACTCGACCATCAGTCCCTTCAATTTTAATTTGAAAATATGCACCCCTGCGATCAACGAGCAGGTTATGAGTGTAATAAGCGTACATGTCCAATTGAGTTCCATCTGCGTCCAATAGTGTCCCACCATTCGGCTCTGTCGGTTCCAGGACTACAGAGTAATCTTCTCGACCTTCTGTCGCATGATCCTGGTTTGGGTTTGCGATATCCCAATCATCAATTCCAAACGTAAGGTATTTCGTCCTTGACGGAAAGGTATAAGTTGTATCGTCCACCAAAACTGTCTCCTTCAAAACCCCATCGACAACAGCTGTCACCTTGTATTTCGGCGCCCAGGTTGAGATAAAAAGCTTGGCTTGCTGGATCCTGCGGCGATTGCCGGCTTCAAACCCGTAGCCCCGAGTCAGCACCATGAAATCGATCGGACGATCTTCAACCTCGTAAGCATTAGTGCAAATGACCTGCACATACGGATCATTCGATGAAATATAAAACGAACTTGAATTCGTGAACCTTACTCCGCAGTCCAATTGGGAGATGCTGTCTGTGTTATGAGTCCACCCATCGGTATTGAACCCGTCCCAAAGGTTATCTGCAGGCATCTCGCATGGATCCACGCTTGAATCAGTCCCGACACCCCACAGCTCACCAGACTCCGCATCTGTGACATTAGTCTCCAAGCTTTCGATGACATTATCGCCAGCATCATTGACCAATTCATTGTCGGCATCATCGATAATTTCACGATGTCTGGTGACCCTGACAGATGTCCCGTTATTCACCTGAAGAGTGCTACCATCTTCCGGATGCCCTTTTAAGAGAACATCACAATAGAAGCTGTTCTGAGCAATTGGAACACCTTCAAGCTCTCCATATTCATAAAGCCCTACAACACCCGAATACGTTACATAAAACAGGTGCTCCGATCCTTGCCAGTCTGCGATGAAAAAATATTTAACCTCAACCGCATCCCCGTCATCATAACCTGCCCAGGCCTGATTCAAAAAATCATAAACCAGAACCGCATTGTTCTTTTGACTCCCATCAATAGGGACACTCAAATAATACCGATCTCTCCAATAAGCTCCACACGCAGTTTCTCTTGCTATTGAAAAATCAATCTTATCTATCACAGGTTGAATCTGCGATGACTGAGGCAAAGTCACTCCCTGAAGCTTGTTGAGTTCTGTTTGCTTCAACGATACGACTCCTCGCTGAGACAGGAACCACAAGTCTCCACCAATGCTGGCGACTGACCTTTGCCCGACCAATCCATATTCGGTGGTGATTTGATCCAGCGTTGCATTCGATTCCCAATCACCGATCAAATTGCTGACCGCATAAATGGAAGTGTCCTTAAAAACGATCACTGTCGTGTCGTTAAATTTGACGCATCGAACAATCTCATCTGAATCACCCTGATTGATTTTGAACGATGAATAGACAGGATCGTAGCTGGTGTAATCCAGAATGTCAGAAACCGCAACATGATCGCCCTTATTCCCGCCAGACGGAACATGAGGAACGATTAATCTGTTCTGGAAAAAGAGTGAGTTCTTTGCGTTTGGGATGTTCTCAGTGCCTCCCGCACCAGACGCACCTGGAGCTTCAATAAATCCCTCTTCAAAATTTGATAGAACAAGATGTTTTTCATTTGGTCCCCGGCTCAATATGCATTTATCAAATGCCTGTGTGAACCAATACAAATCTTCTGTGTTTGTGTCCTGATATTCAGAGGTTGTCGGAACGGTTAAAGAGACGCTGACGGGTATTTTCTCAGGAGAATTGCCTGGACGAAATCTCCAAATATTTATGCTTGCTTGGTTGGTGGACGAGGCTATTAAAAACCAATCATAACCATCAGGGTCATTCCATACACCAACCCCATACACATCTTCGAAAGCACCGGTTCCAATAATCCTTTGCCAGTTGATGTCTCCATTCTGCCATTCAATGTCCCATTCAAATCCCCTAACATCACTGAACGAAAGAGGCATCATTCCTTTCCTGGGCTCGGCTACTCCGAATCGGAATCTGGCATTCCGAGCATCTGCGACATAACCAGGCTGTAGCAACTGTGGGGCAGTCCGCATATCCACACCGATGAATCCGCGATCCCCATCCATCTGAGGAACGTCATCATTTTGCGAATACGTTCTATGCCCTGTCGTCATTTATAAAAGCCAGCCTTCACTAGAGTCTGCTCTAAGGTTTTATTCGACTGTTCCCAATTCAACCTCATCCCTCTTTCTGAAGCTTTCAGCTCCTTCTCTGTCCTTCTTCGGTTATAAAGCTCACGCATTCGATCGACAAGATCTTCCTTTTTTGGCTTCGCCCAAAGGCCACCATTGTCGTAATGGTTTTTGGCAGGTTCTAAGTCGAACCCAACAGGAAAGCCAACTGAATCATCGAAAAACTCGGTAATACCGCCAAATGGAACGGCAATCACTGCTCTCCCAGTTGCCATCGCTTCATGTTGCATCAAACCCCATCCTTCCCCCTTGCTGGCAGAAACAAAGCAATCAATTTTCTCATACCATTTCGCAAGCTGATTTCGGGTCCAGAATGCCTTCATCAATTTGATTCTGTCATCATCAAAATTAAGATCAGGATCATCAGGATAACATTTAATGACCAGACGAACGTCCTTGACTCGCTTTGGAAAAGCCTTTCTCCATGCATCAACAACATCTTGAAGTCCTTTTCGACACCCACCTGCTGCGGTTCTCCCAGCGGTTCCGAAAACATAATAGTCTTTCTGAATTGGTGGGGCATATTTGAAGATGCTTGTATCGATGCCCATGTTCACTTTTGCCATGGGGCGCCTTACGCCTTGCGCATTGAACGTGGAAAGATTGAATGTGGATGGAACGATCACTAGCTCTGCTCTGTTGAGATTTAATATGGCTTCCTTTGGCAATCGTGTCGTTTCCCACATCGTATTGTAAACGATCTTTTTTTCTCCATCTGGATAGTAAGTTGGGCAATGGATCACCATCTCCCACGTTTCCAACTGATGTTTGTATACAATTGATTCCTGAATCAATTTAGGAATCTTCGCTTTGCTTAACTCTGTCGTGATCGGATATATTGTGGTATCCCTGCCAAGCTTCGAAAGTCCCTCTGTAACACGAAAAAGGTGGAGAGAATACGATGAGTATCCATCCACCACACCCCTCAGACATGATCTTTTCATATTAACTTTTCAATGTTTTTCCTCTTTCCACTTCCAGGTTCTTAATCATCGACATGATGCTTAGTTTTTCATCACCGCTTTTTGATGCCTCAAACCTGCCTTGAAGTTCTCTTATATGCTTGGACAATGCGTTGTCAAAACCTTGCGCCATCGCCTTGCCGCTATTGCTTGAGTTGATGAGAGTGCGGATGAAAAACAACATCAAAAAGCAACCCGCTGCCAATGCTATCAACTTAATACCACCAGGAATACTTTTCTCAATGCCACCAAGCAGAGACTGATCTCCATTGCCCTGTTCGCTAGAGTCCACAGACCATTCAACAGCACCTCCATTTTCCGATTTAGACAATGCTTTAATTGTCGCAGTGATACGTTCTGTTTGATCTCTCGACCACCTCTCAGACACCTGCGTTGTGGCGTTTGCCTGGCGCTCGACGAACGGAAGCGATGCGCACCCTGTGAAAATTGTAATGAGCAACGCACAGCTAATCGTCTTTGTTGTTAACAATGATTGTTTCATTGGATCTTTCTTTTATAAAGTGATACCAAACAAGGCATGCCTTCCCAATCATATAAACCAAAGTGACTGCAGCAATGCTGAATTTGAAAAACAAATCGATGTCACTGCTGGTCACTGTCCATCCTAAAAACGCAGCCGCAAGCATGCGACATGCATCTAACGCATCATGTCCCAATTTGTAAACCATTTAGCATGCCTGTCGTCCGCCTGCCTTTATTCCTCCGGTGTTACAGCAGCATCAAATCCCGCCATGATGTCTTCAACCGAATCCATTGTGATTTGGTTGGATGCATTGTGGGCAGTGACTGCTGCGGCGATTTGTGTGACCAGTGCTTCGGTGTTGGCACGGTTAACTGGTTCGCTCAATTCCTCCCGTGCTGCCAGCAGTGCCTTAGCTTTGGCTAACAGTTGGAGGATGGTGCTTTTGCCATTATCGGCAGCAAGCTGTGCGTCAAGGCCAGAGATTTGGCTTCGTAGATAATTGATTTTTGGGTCCATAGTTTTTATTGAATTTGGTAGGTGCCTGAGAAACGGATTTGAGTTGTTGCTGTAAAATTAGCCTCAGTCAACCCCGTGCTGCCAGCGGCACCCCAGTCATAGAGCGTTGCATTCGTTGTATTATTATTTATCAGACCATTAAAAGCCGACGTCAGTGACGCCATATTGGAGGCTCGCCCCATCACCAGCGTGCTCCCTGAATCAGTTGTGTTTCTGGCAGTAAAAGGCAGACCCTCAATTTTAGCGGTCCCCGTATCAGTCCCAGTTGCCGTCAGGGTTATATTTCCCTCAAGATGAACTACATCACCAATCCTCGTATAGTAACCTTCCTGCGCACTGTAAGTTATTCCTGTAGAACCACTTCCAAAAGTTATAGTAGGAGTCCACGTTCCAGTTTCATACACTGGTTGTTCCCGCCCAGTCAATGTGACACTGGTTCCTGTCCCGACAAAGGCATTGTCGCTCAGGTCATACAGTTTGTTGGTGCTGGTGTCGTATTGCTCTGCTCGGAAGTCTGCAAGTGTGCCGATTTCGGTGACGGTTACACTTGAAATATAGACGTAATCTGTTCCTGGTGCAGCATTGGTCTGGGAC
>Ga0208644_1000682_pt1 | contig 30078 bp, 21 predicted proteins | sample VirMetDEL_Nov_18_FD_184517 | JGI IMG/M metagenome (GOLD analysis project Ga0208644, IMG submission 184517) | Aqueous microbial communities from the Delaware River and Bay under freshwater to marine salinity gradient to study organic matter... | ecosystem: Environmental > Aquatic > Marine >...
TCTTGGCGGCTATTGCTGAAAATCGAGCATTTACTCGTTGCGTCCGAAACTTTCTTAAAATCAATATTGTTGGTCAAGATGAAATCGGCGGCAAATTTCCAGCCAATCAAGCTCAAGAAGAGGTTTCCACTTCTCCAGTTTCTTTGTTAAAGGCTGCAATTAAAAATAGAAAAATTTCTTTCGAAGACTTCGTAAAGAAGCTTGAAGAAGAAGGAAAAGAGTATGCTGGAAATCTTAATTCAGAACAAGACTTAGCTAATATTCCTAAGTTTGAGGTTATGAAATTAATCAAAAGATTAAAGAAAGGTTAAAGGCTTCTTCTTTTCTTTTCTTCCCCTTCGTCTAACAGATTATTTTCAATGTGCCAATTGTATTGATCGCCCCTTTCTCCGGTTGGAACTGGACTGTAAGTGTCAATATCGTATGTTTCGTATGGCATTCTAGTATAGTAATTTGATGAGCTTATCTTTAAAAATGGATCAATAGGTCCAAGGGTTAGACCCCTAGGTTCAAAGTATGTGTAACTAAACAAACCTAAAATGGAATCATAATTTCCTAATGGATAGTTCGCTGCAACAAGACCTCTTCTTATCTCGTTACCCGCCCGTCTAACTAAGTTTTGTATAAATGGTCTTCCATTTTTGTACCTTCTTCTTACTGATATTTCAATTGACAAATCGCCGTCGTCACTATACTTGTAATAAGTTTCGTCATATTCCCTATTAAAAGACCCGCCAAAGCGCTCATCACTAGTATTATAATATTGCTGCCAAGTGGAAATATCTGTCTTATCTTCTGTTGGGCCACTATATGCTTTTTTAAATCCATCAAACTCTAGCCTATAATTTATATTTGAGGCTTCATTGTAGACCTTAAGCTCTGTAACTATTGAACCTAACCTATTGTAAGTCTGTACATCGGCTTGCGCTAAATCAATTCGCTTACCATTTTGAAAAAAAGTACCAATGCTATCGAGATAACAAATATCTGGGTGAGAATTTATTTTGCCCACATTTAAATGTTTTACACTGTGGGGAGTTCCATATACTCTTGGCAAATTATTTAAGTTTAAAATTCTTTGTTTATGTTCAGCTTTAAAGTTAAAATATGGAGTGTTACGATTCGCTATGTCTTTTACGTTTTGAGACCCGAAACTTGCTGAGTTGTTATAATTTGTTAAACTCACGCCTTCTTGAAATCTGCCATCCTGAATTCCCCACCTTAAAACTGGATCAATATCAATTGACTGGTTTGGATCTAGCTCCCAATCTGAATTAGTTTCTTGATAAAACCCAGTATATTCTCCACTATCAAGATAATTTTTCTTCTCCAGCGCCGACTGCAACGAAACACTACCCACAAAAAATTTATAAAAGGACTTTTGATTTACAATTTCTGAATTAAACTGAGCCGCACCAAAAACATTTAAAGTCGGTACTTCAAAATCGTTTGTACCCAAATTCAAAGTCACTTCCTCATAATCTAGCGGATAAGCCGAATGTTTGTGTCCAGCGTATAAAATAGGCTCGTTTTGAAATCTAACAAACCCAGAGTAACTGTTAGAACATTCTTTTTGTAATTGCCAATTTATTTTCTTTTTGCTTTTATCTACCTCGCTCGCTCCAACCATAAAATATCTAATACCACCTTCTTCAAAGTATCTTATGTGTCTAGGTAAGCGAGAATAATGATTTGGATCAAATTCTACAGAAATTTGATGGGCAAAAGTAGGAGAAAGATAACCGTTAAAAGAGACAGAAGGACTGGAAGGTTGTATTACTAAAAAGTCGCCTCCCCTTGGTAAAGAGAAATATTGTTTAGGAGCATTTGTCGCAGAAATCCTACCATCGAATTCAAAAACGTCTCCTGATGTAAAAACTCCTGTGTCAAGATTCTTGACTTTAAAAGTGCCAGTTTTAAAATTGAGAGTACTTATATGATAAAGAGTGTCAACCGCAGAAGGATAATTATTTTCTGGCTCATTTAATCTGTAATGTTCTGAATAGTTGTGGCTGCTGGCTGCGCTGGCTCCAGTTATATATTGATTTTTTAATTGCGGCCCAGTATAATCTGATTGATCATTCCAAGGTAGAATTTGTTTGTTAAAATTTAAAGGCTCTAAATTATAAAAATCACTGACTGACAACGGTGAATAATAAGAAGAATTTTCACGAAAAGAAAAGCTTTCTCCAAATTTAGAAGAATGATTTATTGGGTATGTAAAACCTATCCCACTTTCATATTTGAATACATGTCTTGTTTCAGATTCGGCTGATTGGCTAAAGTATCTAAGATTGTCGTATGTGTTATACCAAGTTCCATTTTCTGTAGTTTTTCCTATAGAATTTTCTGGATAAATTAAAGATATAGAAGTTTGCTGAGTAAAAGAAGGGTCACCAGTTCCAGTTCCAATTTGAGTTTTTAACTGCTTAGAGTTGTCATAATCCTGTTTAGTTGTTGAAGCTGCTCCGGTGTAACCATCAGGATAATATGTAGCAGATTCTCCATTAGAACCTACCAATATTTGTTGAGGCATTCCTTGACCATTTACATCTGTCACTAAATCAAGAGAGGGGGATTCGGGAAAGCTGTGTCCATATTCTTTTGTTGCTTCGGAATTTATTCTATTGCTTGATTTTGGATAAGCAATGTGGTCTGGATATTTATTTTCAAAAGATGCTATTCCGTCAAAGGTGCTTGGATAATGATTGACTTTAGTTATTGATTTATCTCCTTTTGGATACTGAGTAATCCAAAGATCTTTTATTGGCACTCTTTTACCTTCAAGACCCCTACACAAACAATTTACTGTGGACCCTTGCAGTTCTTGAGGATTCTCAATTTCTACAAAAACAAAAGAATCACCATCATTTATAAAACTACTTTCATCAAAATCTCTATAAGCAATTATTATCGCCCCATTTCTATAATTATAATAACTTGTGGCAATATAGGTAGGTTTTTGTGTAAGGTACCAATCAAATCTCAAAGAAGATAAACCAAGTGCGTTAAAACGGGAATCAATAGCAACCTTATTTTGTTCTTCAAGAGTAGCAAAACTATCATCTACAGTTAAATTCAAATTATATTTTCTTCCTTCTTTTAACTTTAGTTTATTATTTGCTTTTAAAATTGGCCCATGACCTTTATTATATCTAAAGTGGTCGTAAAATAAGAATGTATTGTTATCAGCCTGATTTTCGAAAATCATAGCCTGAGTACCCCACGGCCCCGGCTGCGCGACTGAAGCGCCGACATTAGGATCATAAAAGCCCCAGTCTAGATTATTTTTATCAGGTGATTGGTACCCAGAATAACCTAAAGGAAAATTAGTGTAAAAAGATAAAGGCTCGTACGTTGTAAAAGTCGGAGCTTTTTCTGCATAATATCTTGCGAATGGATTATCCCAACTTGTTGGATCGGCAGATTTTGTATTTATATTTGTAGGGGCAAAACCTATCTTAATATTGTCCATATGAGCTAGCAAATCTAAAGCCTGTTTAATTTGATCTTTGGTTAAAGAGTCGTTAAACCCTTCTTTTGCTATTAAATAGGCTTCATAATATGGACTAACAAGGAAGTCTTTCCAACCTTGAGCAGTGTCTTCTATTTCAAAATTATTTATTCCATAATAATAATCAGTTTGGTCAGAAAAAAGCTCATACATAGCGGCAGCATTTTTAAATGCTGCGTCTAATTGGCCAGTGTTGTATCTTTGAGCGTAATTCATTATTCAGCTAACGGATGAACTTCAAGATCAGCTAATTTTACCCAAAGAGTTCCGTCTCCAGTGTTTTTGCCGGGAGGGTTAGCAGACTTAGATATGTATCCAACGCATAACCACAAACCAGATCCTGAGCCTCTTCTTACTGTAACGCAAGTTTGAGGAGGATAAGACTGGTTCTGTGTCCAATCTCCTCTATAGTACATTCCCGGTCGAGTAAAATATACTCTAGCGTTCTCGTCATTTATTCTTATTTTTTTTCCTCTTTGCATTTTAAGAAAAAAGATTTATAACTTCTGACTCTACATCAAATGAGGCGATTTTTGTCCACTTATTGTTTAGGCTTGGACATCTTTCGTGTGCATTGATATAATTGTTTGCAATATAAAGGCCAGCCGTTAACCCGTTTTTAACGGTCACACAATTTTGATAACCATAATCAGAGTAAGGATTCCAATCACCTCTAAAAGTCATAACAGGTCCAGCATTCAAACATACTGGAAGAGACTCTGAATCATCTATGTCTTTATCTTGTATCATCTTATAATCCTGAAACTAATCCTGTTATTTTGGTCGTCTCGCCTACTATTTCATAGTATATATTTGGAGTAACATCAGCAAAACGTATATGATCTATTTGCATTAAAAATTTATTCTCATTTGCGTCCAGAGTGGTAGAAGTCAACGGAAAACCATCTGGCTCTTCGGAGAGTAAGGTTTTAACATATGTAAACACTGAAGTTCCTGTGAAGAAATCAAAATTTGCATTAATATCATCAGTAGCATTAATCTCACTAGTAATATAATCATAATTGGTTACATACCATCTGACACTTAAAGTCTTTGATACGTCAGTTTTTGCAGACCCAGAATATCTATTGTAAGAAATGCTAAAGTCTATATTTTTAACTTGACCCTCCTGAATTGTGAAATCGCCTTCTTGCTCATACAAAGAAGTCAAAGTTAAAACCTCTTCTACGTTATCAACTATATTTGTTACTGTTCCAACCCCTGATCTAGTTTTAGTTTCAAGAGGAGAGATGTCAGGATTTTTTTTATTTAAACTCGTTGTTACTGTTACGTCTCCGGTTGCAGTTGTAAAAGTTAAATCAACTTTATAATTATCTAAATCATATGCAATATTGTTTAATACAAACTCTCCTGAATTGTGATGAGTATTAAATGGAAAGCTGCTTGCAAATTCAAAATATGAATCAGCGGAAACAGACCCAGTGAATACTTTATTTATTGCCTCTAAATTGCCGGGGGACTGATTTCTAAAAAGCCCAGTTACGCTGCCAGATGGAAAAAATGTAGTATCAGAAATCAGTAAAGATAAACTGTCTGTTGAGTTAGCGTCTGTTTTTATATAAAAATTGTCTGTGTCCAAGTTTAAACCATCTGAGACTTCATAATAAAACTTGTTTATTAAAAAATTATTTTTAGACCCGTTGGTGCAAATTGGCAATCCGTTTATGTAGTAGCTATAACTGCCAGTTTCAATAGTCCCCGACAAGTTAAAACTATTTAATTCGTTATAAGTATATACAAGTCTGTCTTCTGGATCATAAATCTTACCATTTTCAAACTTAAAATCTACAGAATCGCTGTCTCCAGAAAAACCAAAATAATGAGCGCCAGACGTTGTTGAAAAATTTAAGTCTTTTGAAAAACTTAATTTTCTGGTTTGCAATATTGTTCTGAATGTATTTTCAGTGATTCTCATTTAAACTGTTAGTTTGAGAGTACTTGGCGTAAGATTGTAGAGTCTAGGAGAAATAGTCTTTGAAACCGCATCTGGATTTGGAAGTTGAAGCGGTCTATTTGAAAATTCCAAATCTACGTTCATCGCTCCTTCGCTGAAGTTTATGTTAAAACTTGTTAACCCAGATTTTGGATTAATAAAGTTTGCGTAACTAGAATCTAGCCCAGCGAAACTTACGTTTATAGTGTGTCGAGGTTCTCCAATTCCAGTTGATAAATTCAACACTCTTTGATCATGGTATTCCTGAGTAGTCTTTGGTACTACAGACGCTGTTCCCGGTACAAGTACATTTGTTACTATCTCGTCTTGGCTACCATTATAATAGCTTTCTATTTTGTTTGTTATGTCTTCGGCAACTACTTCAATAGAGGCTAAACCTTGACCGTCAGAAATAGAGCCTTTTATCTCAGTAACCTTGGGCATTGTAGACTTTCTTTCAAAATCTAACTTGTAATAAATTTGATAGTCAGACTGGCTTGGCAAAACGACTGATCTTGTTAGACTTGCTATTGGAACCTCATTAGAAGCTAGAGATTTAAAAGAGGCTGTTCTGTGGGATGGGTTATAATACTGATTCGCCGTACTATCGCTTAGAAGAGTCGTAACGTCAAAAGCTAAAGCGTTTCTATTCAAAAGTCCCTCGTATGGAGGAATAAGCTCTTGTCCTTCGTAAGACATTGGATTACCAAATTGGTCAACAAGGCATCTACACAACTCCTCTAAAAATGAAAACTCACAAACTGTTTTACATTCAGGAGAGTCTTCAGACTCATTAGTAGAACTCCAAGCCTCTTGAGTATTTTGCGTGGTATACAGATCTGAAATTCTAATGATATAGTTTAAAATGTCTTTTTTGATTGATCTTAATATTTTTAAACTTTTTCCTTCTTCTACTGATTTCGCTGCAATAAAGTCATTGTTTAATTTTAACTCTTCTTGAACTGCATCACTAACGTCTAAGCTTTCGATATCAAAAGTAGAAATTACGTCATGCGGCACATGAGAATCGGAAGTTCCTATAGACGTTAAATTGTCATTAAAGTTTAAAATCTCATCTAACCTTTCTGAACTTAAACCGTAAGTTGCGTTTCTTTGAAAAACCCTATTATTAGAACCAATGACATTCGAAGAAGTAGACTCTCTAACTAGCTCTGAAAACGGACCATTTCTTTGACTGTTGTTATATTGGTTATAAATTTCAGAGGAAGGAACTGTAGAAACGTCAAGTTTATATGACTCTTCATACGAGCAATAGTCAAATGGCTCCCAATAACTTGGTACTTTATAATATTTTCCTATAAAGTCTGCGACTTGACTTTCGTAAACTTTTAAATCTCTATGATAATCTTCATTATGAAAACCTAAGTAATATTCATTTACATTTTGCGTATCTGAAAATAAAAACGCGTCAGTAACATAAGGAAAGTTTACTTTATTTTTATTGTTTAACCCTTTTGCGAATACATTATTAGAATTAAAAAGTTCTTCCTGTTTCTTTTGATCAAGGGTTCCCAAAAAGGCACCGTAAATTCTTTCATAACCTAAAACTTTTGGATTTATAGTAGAGCTAGTTATCCGAGAAAAGCCATCCGTTGTTGCGGCTCCAGTTACAATTGAGTCTCTATACAACTGCATGTTATATATATCTCTAAGATTCTCATTATACCTAGACAGTACGCAGGAAATTATAAACTGATTGTAAGTTCTGCCGAGCAAGATGTCACCATTTGGAGCCAAGTCTTGCAACGTAACTGCTGTAGCAGTGTAAGCTTTATACAGTGTCCAAGGTCTAGTCTCCAAACTGCTTTCTCTTTTAAACGAGGACAAATGGTATACTTTTTTGGTATTCTCCAAAGAGTACTTTTCGCTTAAAGAAGTAATAACGGTTTCGTTGCTGCTATTTGCGTCAATTGCTTCTAGACTATTTTTAGTGTTTGTCAAAGAAATTGGGAATGACAAGTCTAACCCAACGATGTCGGCATCTGTAGAGGTAGCCGTATTTAAATTTTTTAAACTGTTCCAGTAGAAACTGTAGCCAAAATCAGAACACCAATTATTAAGTACTTCTCTTAAAGTTCCAACATAAGTTTGAAAATAGTCTGGATTTACGTCCGTTAAATTTTCTAATTTAACATCGTTTACTTCTAGCAAGTTTTTAAGCTGAGTAAAATTGTAACTTACATTTGGAATTTTACATGTATTAGGTTCGTAATTTTCGTCACCCAAAATCAAATAACCACCTTTCCATTTGTTGATGGTTTTTTGATCGTTTTTAGCCTGTCTTGACTTGGATACAATTGCATAATATCTAACTCCATCTTTTAAAAGACCATTTTCATTCGCTATTACAGTCCTTCTTTCTGTCGAAGGGCCGGGGCATGGATGACATTTAAATTCCGCTTCTAAATACTTTTCTTGCTCGTCTTCCTGCTCAAAGCCGTGTTGATAATTTAAACCTACGAAAATCTTGTCTAATAAAATCGAACCATCTACATAAGTTAATTGTAGAATTCTTGAATCTCCTCTTTTCTCAATCGAATACTCATACAGGAAAGCCGGATCAATAACAATATTCTCGCCAAACTGAATAACTTGAGGATCGGACGTATCTAGGTCTTGCGTCGGAATAAGGTAGTTACCATTTTCAGAAACTACAGAAATACTGATGGTAGTTTTTGTATTAGAAAATCCAAAGCTAACACTACCATTAAAAATGTATCCACCATAAATTTGGTTAGATCCATTAATAGTAACCTGATCTTTGTTTCCAGTTATCTCTCTTAAGGCCATGATTAAATATCAAAAAAGTTTCCGTAATTATTATAAATTAAAACATTATAATCTTCAAAAGTATTTTCATTTAACAATAGTGAGTCAGATCTTAGCGTTGAATAGTCAAAGTTTTTAGCTTGTCTTATTCCATTTAGCCAAAGTTGAAAATTAACAAAGCCATTAGGTACATTTAAGGTTCTTGCTGCTACTCCAACTTGTCTTATGGCATTTGTATATCTAGGGTAAACATAAATTATCCCCGTGCCATGACCACTAAAACTAGTTGTCAATATCGCATCTGGTCCCCATATATCTAAATGTTCGTAATCCAATCCAGAAATTAGTTTTTGTCCATTTAAAAATACATCGTGTGTACCAGAAAAGTCAAAACCACTAATTTCAAATATATTTTGTCCAGTATAAGCTCCAGTTCTTGATGAACCACTTATTTTGTCATAAATTACAGCATTAAAGCTTGTGAAAAACGAGTCTGAGTCAACATTGCTTCCATCTAATCCGTAGTCATTAACGGCAGATCCACCAACTCTTTCTCCTGAATTTTGCAACAAGCCATTATAATAAAAATTAATATCCTGACCAACATAATCCAAGTCTAGTTTAAAAGAGTCTTGAGAAGGAGCATATACAGGAACATTGTTTTTCTTAGTATCATATTCACTATAGTAATAAGCCTCATAAACATCATTGCTATCAAAATCAAAAGCAGAATTCAAAAGAACGTCATAAAATTTAAAGCCATATAGATATCCGGTATCATAATTTACCGTTACAGTATTTAACGTTGAAGAGGTTATTGATATAGTATCTGCACTTTCAACCAATGACAAAACATAACCAGATAACTCTCCGGTAACTCCAGACAAATCACAAATATCAACAGGTGAACCGCATCTCAAATTTACGTTTTTGGTTCCTACTTGGGTATATCCTGTAACACCAGTTCCAGTAACTTGATTTACAAAATCAGCAGAAGTTATTGTGGTAAAATTTTCACTTGAAAAAGTGAATTGATTGAACGTAACGCCTGTCGCCACAAAAGACTTTGCTATTTCGTTTCTTTTGGCTGCTGGCAGATACTTGCTCAATACAACTATATTATCTATATATCCTGATATACCAGTTGTTTGAGAGTTGCTAAAGCTTGTATTACCTATAGTAAGAGTGTTTGAGTTTACATAAGATCTTGGAGTAAAAGTCAAAACGCTGTTCTCTCTATTGATTACGTCGTGATAGATCAAATCAAAAGATGAGCTTGTTTTATTTTTGCCAAAAGATACTATATTTTTGTATCCTAGCTCCTTGTTTAAAGTAACAGAGAATGGATTGCCAGTTTTATAATATTCCAAACTCAATCTATTAGAGTCATTTATATAAGCATAAAAGCCGGACCCAGAGAAGCCGCTGCCTATTGTAGAAACTAAAACGTTTGGAGTTCCAGTACTGTGCTTGTCGTAAGTGAAATTAACAAAAATTGTAAACTCAGACAAATCAATTTGATCACCTATTCTCAGGGTAGAAAGTCCATCAAAATAACCTGAACCACTTGAAGAGAAAAAAGAGCCAGTGTCTATACATGAAACAAATGCTGGATATTTTGAGGCGTCAACACAAGACTCGGCCAACATTCCAGAATGCAAAGCATTTTCCAAGTATTGACCTGAATAATTTTCAAAATCATAATAAGCCAAAGTATTTCCAGTAGAAACACTTTGATAATCTAAAAACTCATTGTAAACACTTAAATTCATTATGATAAATATGGTCCAAGGTTAAGCTTGTAACCAGTGGTTGTATGTTTGCTGCTTACTGTTTTTGATATAGAAAAACTTCCAGCATTTTGATTTATTGAAAAATTTTCAGAATCAATGTTGTCTTTTTCTCCGGTCATCTGGCTCATTTGTAATTCTATAAATTCTGAAGCTTGACTTCTTACTCCAGAACCAAAGTCAGAAGAAGAAAGTCTTCCAGATAAAGTCAAACTTCCATCCAGTGATGCCGTAAACTGCTGCCTTGTATAAAGGTCAGAATATTGATTGAGAATCATGTGGTCGTTTGTCAAAGCACTTTTTGTTGCCTGAACGACTCTTTGAGGCACTGTGCAAGAATAATTATAATTTGCGTTTTGTAAAAGTCCGCTTGTAAAAATTTCTTTATTAGTCGAAGAGCTATCCACTCTTATAGATCCATTGTTTTGATCATCATTTTTATTGAAAGAAATAACTTTAATTTTGTTGTAGCCAGTGCCATAAAAGCCAGAAACTATTTCAACAGCCTTGCCGCTAACAAACTGCTCTAAACCACCAGAAATCAAGCCAGTATAATAATCGTAAGACCTTTTCATCAAGTCGTTAGCGTTAGAAACGTAATCATAACTAACTGAAGATGTATTTCTTTGCAATGCTAACCCAAAAGGTTCAATAGTAAAAGAGTAGTTTATATTACTAATATCAGAAATTTCGTTTTTGCTTACAGAAGCGGTTTCTGTAAAATAAACTCCATAATCAGAAACAAAATAAGGACTATTTGAAATCTGCAAGTCTATATTTATTGTGGCTTCCTGTTCATTTTCAGAAATGGAGTAAAAAACATTTCCATCCAAGCCAAAGTTATTTACAGCCTCTTGTACAATTGAGTCTTCTATATCCGCGACTCCATTTGCAGTTTTGAGCTTGTTTACATATTTTGCCACAGTCTTTCTTAGAAAAGAAAAATCGCCAGTATTCCTATTGGTTCTCCAAGCAATATTAAATGAAGATTCTTCCAAAGGAGACTCTTGGCTGCTTGGAGAATAATTAAAAGTAGCAGTTTTATAGATAGGAGAGGCGAGATTTGAATAAAAATCAGAGTCTGCTCCAGAAAGCTCTTGATAGATATAGTTTTCATTTACAGAATAAGAGCCAGCAAATCTGTCTATATTTTCAGACTGCGATGTCAATACTAGATTGCTTCCATCCCCAGATCCAGAAATGAAAGAAAGTAAAGAGTAGTTGGATATGCTCGAAAGGCCAGTTCTACTTCTTACAAAAGTTATTGCTCTGGACAGGGCATCAGAAGACGAATCGTTAGTATTAAAGCCAACCGCTGAAACGGTTCTATCTATACTAATTTGTCCATTTTCATCTCTAGATATTGAAACTGTATCTTCTGGATCTAAAATTCCAATTGTGTTTTTGAAAAGCCCGGTTTCGTAAGCTTCAAGCTGAATAGAATAATTTACTAATCTAGCGAATGTATCTTCTTGAAAATCTATCGAATTTACTTTGACTGGGTTTTCGAAGATAGTTTGTGTTCCATCACTAGTATCTACAATTTTTAAATTTTTAAAATTTTTAGAGAAGCCGCTCAGTAGATTCAATGACTTTTGATAAAGTCCTTCTGCACCAGAAAAGTTATGCCCAGTAATAACTCCATCTAAAGTAATATCACTCGTTTGACCAAACTTATTGCCAAAATTAATTACAGAGTTTGACCTTGTAACAAAAGGAGTAGGACATGCGACGTTATCAAAAACATCGACATTATCATAATAAATTATAACTGCTCTACTCATTTTACTTTTGCGTTAAAAATGAAACATCCATTGTATAAGATAAAACATACTCATTATTGAATGTATAATTTGCATTTGTTATAAATACGTCTTTTGTGTTTACATTGGTGTGAGTTGATATGAATTTAATCGCCTCTTTGATTGCTTGTAATTCTATTTTTTCCAAGTAAGACTTTTTCAAATAGGTTTTCTGTAGACTTGAGTATAAATCAACTGTATGATCTCTTTTCAAATTTACTGTTACGTTCAATTGTCTAGTTGAAAGATCTTGAGTATTTAGCTTTTGAAGAATCAAGCTGTTAGTAGGATTGCTCAAAGTGTAAACACTGTTTTTAGATTGACCTAGCTGATCACTATTAGCAAAGTCTATGTTTATAAAATTTGAGTCAATAGCTGAAGCTCTAGCGTATGATCTGTTGTAAGATTTAGAAGTTTCGTATGAGAAACTTAGTCTATTGTCTGCGCTTATGTTCAAGCTTGATTGAGTTGTAACAGGAGCAGGAAATGCAGTTACGCTTTTTTCTCTGATATAGTTTTCTCCAAGACCATCGAGCGTAGAATTTCTAGACCCAGTTAATTGCTGATATTTATTTTTTACAATGGCTATCCCAGAAGAAAGCCCAGTGGCAAAATTGAAATCATAAGTTGTAGATTCCGAAATAGTCAAATCGGAATTTTCAGATTCGTTTATGGAATAATTTGTTTTTGCCGATCCAGAAACATCATAAAATTGATCATTGGTAAAACTAACAGAGTAATTTACCGTTTTTGAGTTTATGTCTACATCAAACGTTTTGCCAATTGGAGTAGAGTTTAAACCACTTAAAGAGTTGTAGTTTGGATATGAGTTAGAAAACAAATACTTATTGTCATCAGTATCTAAATATCCACTATAAACTGAGCCAACTCTACCAAAAGAACTGTTGTTTATTTCGTAAAGTGCGCCAGTGATTGCGTTGCCGACTGTGCCATTCAAAGCCTTAATGCTTCCGTTTTCTTGAATGGTAACTTTGCCGTCGTCGCTGATTTGGACATTGTGGCTTGTAGATAAATTATATTTTGCGCCACTATTTTGATATACATTTGGACTTAGTAAATTGTAACTTTTGGTAAAATCAAAACTAAAATTTATTAAATCATAACTTTCGCTGAAGTTTTTTTCTCCACTGTTTTTTAAATTGTAATAATAGCCACTATACTCATTATCCAAAATACCAAAAGAAGGCTCTTTATTGAAAATCCCACTTACAATTCTTTTTGCTCCAGCAACAGCGTCTCCGGTATAATCTGCTAAAAATGTAAGAGATACATTGTGGTCAAACGAGTATCCTCCATTTTCTCCATAATTGAAAGAAAACGATTCGGTAAGTCCGTCTACATACGAAAGATCTCCAGTAAAGGGACCGTCACTGTCTTTTAATCCAGTATAATAAGCTGAAGAGTTATCTAAATTATGAAGATCGCCGCTTTCATAAATTTCTAGTTCTACATTGTAAGAAGTTCTTCTTGGCGTGTCTTCGCTTCCTTGATCAAAAGATATGCTTGTTACTCTTCCAGAACCTATGCTTATATCATTTAACAGTATTTCTTGATAGGTGTTTCCATCGTCTCCACTTTCGGAACCACTAGCAATGATTCCGCTCATCTTTAAGAAGTTGCTAACAACGCCAGAAGTGTTGTCAAAATCCAAGATGTTTCCTTGGACCGTTAAGTTCTTAACGTTGGCATAATTAAAAAGCTCTCCAAGATACTTTGAGTTCTTGGAGTAGCTGATTACGCTTGCATTTGGAAAATTAAAAGACATTATGCGTATTGACTTCTAACTGATTGACCAATGATTGGGTTGTCTTTCAAAACTGCCATTAGCTTTCTTTCCATTTCCGCTACTGCGGCTTGGAAGTTTGCTAAAATTTGATTTGCATCAACTTCTATATTAATATCACCGATATTATTGGTGAAATCTAAAGTATTTTGTACCGTTTGCGCTGCCGCTTGATCTAGTTGGCCATTTTCTTTTAGCAAGGAAACAAGCTCTTGTATTTGAACTGTTAGATCTTCCATTGCCTTTGATGTATCTGCGGCAAAGTTTGGAGTGGTTCCATGCTGTGCAGAGTAACTGTTTCTGATCGCCTGACTTAATCCTTCTGGGTGATCCCTACGAATAAGAGCATTTAAATTTGAAGGTTGGCCAGCAGACCTGTAGTAAGTGCCAATTCTAGGATCAAATGAACGTATTGCGCTACCAGCCAAGCTTCTTTCAGTTTTTCTTGCTAAAGCTTCGCCGCCAGCAAGATTTGGAATAAAGCCAAGAGCAGCAAGCCCTTCGGCGTTTACCCGTGGAGCGAGATCAAGTGTACCGGAGGGATTTCTAAATTCAGCTGCTCTTGCCTGTGCGTCTGTTCTTCTTCTTTCAATAGCATTGTTTATAGCTTTATTAAAGTAATCAGCTAGCGCTCCTTGTTGCTTTTTCCCACTTGGTAGAGTCAAAAATCGCTTTAAATTGTCTTGTGGTCCAGCATTACCATCTTCTATCTCAACAAGAGCTTTTCGAACAGCTTCTTTTGCTGTTCTTGATGGTCTTCTTCTTTTGCCCGACTCAGTGACTCCTGAATAATTCAATATACTTTGTCTTCTACCGATATAGCCTTTTAAGAAATCTGGAACTTTTGAGTTTAATGCGGTTTCTTGCCCAGTTCCTTTTAAAAATTGTTTTATCTCTGCTAAACCGCCGCCACCCCCCATCAAAAGATCTCTCGTTTTTATTGTGTAAGGTCCGTTTGGTCCACCAGAAGGGTTGGCTAAAAATTTGTACAAATTCGTAGGTGGGACACCAGCAAATTGTTCCAAGCCATCGAAAAATATTTTTCTAGAACTGGCGCTTGAATTATAGGCTGGAATTCCGCTTCTTAATCTTTTCCAACTAGCTTCTCTTGTTACTTCTTTGAGATTATTTGCAAACCGTTTGGGATCATCTATAGTGTTCGGAATAGGCGCTAGATTTGCTTGAGTTTGTGCTACCTTTGCTCGTTCAATTGCTCCTTTAGCAGCTTCCTGAGCTTCCCGTTCAGCTTTGCTTGTGTCTGATTTTTGCGCTTCACTAAGTAAAGCTATATAATCAATTATTTGATCCTGATAAAGTGAAGAAGTTTTTTCGAAAAGCGGACTTCTAAGCAGATTAAAAAGCGTTTGATAGTCAGATTTTATTCGTTCCGCTTTAACGGCGGCTCTAATTTTCTCGGGATCTGACTTTAAATCTTCTACCCCGTAGAAGGTATCTATATTTTTTAACGGTTCAAAAAATGTTTTTTGATTGATGTCTATTTGTCTTTTTTGAGCATCAGAAGGGCCATAGGAATAAGCTCCAGCATAAAAATTAGGAACAAATCCTTGTGCTGCATAAGGATTGAATCCGTGTTTTGCGGAAAACGCTTTTTTATAATTTTTTCCCGCTTTTGAGAAAGAAGGAGGCATGATCGCTGGCTGGCTCATGCCGGGAAACTGCTTGATAGTTTCTGCTGAATTTGCAGTTACATTTCCAACGCCGGGAATATTGACTTTTGTTATGGCTCCAGCATTATAACCTCCCATTTTAGCTTGCGCTCTTTCAGAAGCGGCAGCAGAAAAATTAGGAACAAATCCAGTAGCTCCATTGGGACTTTCAACTACGGGAGCATTGGAACTTTCAACTACGGGAGAATTACCACCAACATCTTTAAATATTTTTATAACATCTTCAACTGTCGGGATCAGTCCTTCAGCAAAACTGTTAAATAATGATTTTGAAACTTCTGTGAGTTTTTCTGTTTCAAGTTTTAAATTTGCATTGGCTCCGGAAAGTCCAGATAAATCATTTCTTAGTTGCTCAAACCCTTTTGTAGCTTCTCCATCTTCAATTCCAATGGTTTTTTCCAACAAAGCTCTTCCAGCTTGTCTTCCGGTTCCAAGATTTCCAGCCCCGCCCTCAAATGCTGACGCGAATCTTTTTCTTTGAGCTGTTAAACCTTGCCCCAGTCTTTCAAATGAGCCGCCAGCAGTTCTTGTGATAAAATCCTTACTCAATTGACCTCTTCCAGTTTCTCTGGCCAATTGACTTGCTTTTGCAACCGCTTCTACCCTACCTTTATCTGTTCTAATTCTGCCGCCAGCCAAGTCTCCAAGAATTTTGTTTAATTCTTTTGACTTTTTCTCAAGGCCACCCAAATCGGTTAAATTTCCAGCTATAGCTTTTAAATCAACAGAAGATTTTTTAAGTTGTGCGTTGATTTCTGCCACTCTATCTTTGTAAGGTTTAAGAAGAGCGTTTTGTTCTTTTTGTAGTGCTATAATTGCTTTTGTTTCTTCGTTTCTTTGTATTTCGGCTAGTGTGGCAGCTTCAATTTGAGCAGCTAGTTGTTCAAAAGGAATTTCTCCTAGAACCTTTGCCAAGCTGTCCGCTTCCGATCCTGTATACCCTAAAGCTGTTACCAAATTGTTTACGTTGCCGCTTTCAAAAGCTTTTGTAAGTTCTTCGGAGACCTTAAATCCAAACTCACCAGACTCGACAATAACATTGGCATCTTTAATCAAGCTGCTACCCAAGCTTTTGGCAAATTTTCCATCACCTTCTAAGACATTTTTTATGGTGCCGCCAATCGTGCCTTTAGCTTCTTTTGCTATTTCTGTTATTAAGCTTGTTCTACCAATTGCTTTTTGTTGTTCTTGTTGAGATTTTGCAAAAGCTTCTTTTATAGACTCTGTATCTGATCCAGCAAGTACAAGAGACTTGATGCTGCTTGGAAGATCTTTGATTGCGTCAGCAGAGTTGCCATAAAGTTTAGCTAAAGTTTTTGCGTCGGCAGTTCCGCTAGTAAGTGCAGAATTTAGGGCTTCATTTGTTGTTAGATACTTTGAGGTAGACTGATTTAATTTATTTAGGCCATCCTTTTGTTTTTCAAGACTTTTTTCTAAATCCCCAAGAAAACTAGACACTCCATAAGTATTTTCTACAAAAGTATTAACCGCTCCCGCAATCCCAACAAAAACTGAAATATATGGAATAGCATCTGATAATGCTTCACCAAATGCTTCACCTTTTTCACCAAATCCTTGCTGTGCCACACTCGAAATAGATTCAAGTGCAGAAGCGGCAGTTGTACCAGCACTAACAAAAGATCCAAAACTTTGAACGACTGTATTTGATTCCCCAACAAGATTTTCAAGTTGTGATACAACTTGTGGTGCAATTAAGCTTAGAAGCAAAAGTTTTTCTGACGATCTGTTTGCACTGTCTTTAACTCCGTTTAGCGCATCGTTTGCTCCTTCAGTTTCAACGTCTGGCGAGGGTGGGCCTCCTTTTGATCCACTACCGCCTGACTTTCCTAATTCCTTTTTATATTTAGCGGTGGTGTTCTTGCTTATTTTATGCTGTTCTCCTAGATCTTGTATGGCTTTTTCAGCTTCTTTTATAGTAATTTCTTGACTTTTAAGTTGAGCAATAACTTTTTCAGCCGCAGCCCTATATCGTTGTTCATCCTCTTTTTTGAGGAAATGACCTTTATCCGAGCGGACCACAGGAGAACCGCCTTCAAAATTAGGAACATATCCTCTTGCAAACAAATCAGAAGGACCATTTGGTTCGTCTTTTGTATTTGTTACAACAAAGCCTAGCGGATTTTCTTTGTTTCGGAAAGCTGGAACCTGACTTACTCTTACAGAGTTTAGTGGGCGGCGAGAAGATTCTCTTCCGACTGCTTCTTGAAGAGCTTTTTGATTTTTGTCTTCTGCAAAGTTAGGAATAAAGCCTTTGGCTTTGCCTTTTGGCTTGCTTTTTTTTGTTAGATTTTTAGTAGCTCTTTCCTGCCCCGACTTCCCATCATACCTCACGGCAAGTCCTAATTTTATTAGCTGGTTTTTAAAAACATCGTCTTCAAAAAATGGTCTCCCGTACTTGTCTTTGTCTTTTGCACCTGCCGCTTTAAATAGATCTGTTACGTCTAGTGGATCTTTTTTGCCTCCAAACGTTTCTTTAATTCTTTTTTCTAGTAGCTCTTTTGCTTGCTGTCCTTTTTGTTTTTCTTCTGGAGTGCCTGTATTTAATTCATAAGCGTCTGCTCCAACTAGTCTACTTGAAATTTCAACAAACTCTTGCGCTGGAGTAAAATTTACAGATAAACTGTCTCCATCGTAAACGCCATTAGGGCTTCTTGGAGTTTTTCTTAGGGTTACTTTAGCTGGAACAAAACTTTTTAAAAAGTTTGGCACATAGCCACCAGCCCTCATTAAGCCAGCTTTTCTTAAGCTTTTAGCTTGCTGAACTCCAGCATTACCAAAAATAATTGCAGTTCTAACGTCTGCATCATTTATACCAAGAGATTGAATATAATTTTTGTAAGGTTGAGTTTTTCTCAACGCCGCAATTGTTGCTCCCTTCTTTTCAATCTGACTTAACTTGGCGTCATTGTACCCAGCTTTAGCGTCAATCAAATAAGGAATGCCGCCCTTTTTTGCTAAAAAGTCGGCTTGAACATTTGGACCAAAAACTGAATTTAAATCTTTTGCGTCGGTAAATCCTAAAGAAGCCAAGCCTCCTTTTAAAAGCTGCAATTCATATTCTCTAGAATTTTTAACTACATCTTTGGGAGCAACAGGTCTAGGTTTACCCCTAGACATCATTCTAAACGGATATTCGTAAGCTTCTCTTATGCTGGAAAAGTTTGGAATATAACCCCCAGCATAAGTTGGAATAACGGCAGAATCTCCATTTTTTCCAAAATTTGGAATTTCAACTTCTTGATTGTTCATCAAGAAACTTTTGCCGCCGATTTTTCCTTTTCCTTTTTTAGCTTTGACGCTCGATGTTGCACCCAGCATCATTGCCGTTTGCTCTTCTGCTTTTTTATCTGAGTCGCTAAAATAATTAGGAATGTATCCTGCGGCTTTACCCGCTTTGCCAGCTTTTACTTTAACGCCGCTTCTTGATTGAATTTGTTTTACAATATCTAAATTTTGTCTTAGAATTGCTTGTTGCGTTCTGTATCTTTCTAAAACAAGTTGTGCCGCATCTTCAATGTTTAATTCGCCTGTTCTTATTTTTTCTAAGATGGCTGGCTGATCATCAAGAACACTTGTAATTCCTGCTTGGAGCTTTCTTTGTTCGGCACTTTGAACGTTTAGATTTTGAATAGTCTTAAAGGCGTCAGCAGCAAAACGAGACAAATTGACAAAAATCTTTATAAGTGCTGACCCAGCGATAACCAAACCGGGACCACTAATAAATTTACCAAGACCTCTAAATACAGCTTGACCAAATTTCTCTCCTGCGGATTCAGCATCTCCACCTTCTAACGCTTTATTTAAGTTTTCTAAAACGAATCTAATTGACGGACCAAAAACGTCTGATCCAACTTGCCCCCCACTTTTTTGAAGGTTTGTAAAAGTTTTATTGATCAACGCAGACAAAGTCTCGTTTAAAGCTTCGTTTCTTTTTAAAGCTTGATCTGTAGAATCAATTGAAGTTTGAAGAGCGTTGTCATAAATAGAATACTCTTTGTTCAAATCAGATAAAGCGGCTTTCAAGATGTTAATCTGGAAAACACCACCAACTAATTCGCCAACCTGAGATCTTTGGCTTGAACTTAAGCCGTCGAAAGTTTTAGCAAGTTCACCTAGAATTTGAATTGCAGGACGAGTTTCTCCTTCTAAGTCCCTAACAGTAACGCCAAGTCTTTCTAGCTCGTCCAACACTTTTGGACGCTGAATTCTAGTAAAGATTGTTTTAAAACTGTTACCAATAACAGCACCACCACGGGCAGTGGTCTGCTGCGCCGAAGTAACAATAGCAAGAAGTTCGTCGAAGCTAACTCCAGCATCTTGAGCAGCAGAGCCAACACGACTCAAAGCGTTCGCCAAGTCAGCGGAACTAACTGCAAAGGACGCATCAACGTTAGCTAGCTTGTTTACAATTTCTGTAGAGTTTAAAGCTGCCTTGCTAAAAGAGTTGATTGCAGCAGTAAGGCTGCTTACCGAAGATGAAACATCAAGACTAGAAAGACGAGTTAAAATAAGCGCGTCTCTGGTTCTTAAAAGAGTTTTTTCAAGTCCAAGACCTTGTCTGGCAAATTCAGTAGCAGCACCTGCAACAGCGTCAAAACTCTGACCAGTCTGAGCAGCAATCTTGAAAAGCTCATTCCCAAAAGAGGCTAGACTTTTGGAAGATGCGCCCAAGAGTACATTAATATCTTTGAGCTTCTTTTCTACATTGATTGCGGAAGCTACAGTAGCCTTTAAAGCTCGTTGAACTGCTACAATGGCTCCAGCAGAGGCTCCGAATGCTAGAACACGGGCGTTAGAAGCGTCTAGAGATTTTTCAAACTCACCAAGCTGTCCCGTGATTTTACCCAAAGGCTGACTAAAGCCTTTGCTTTCAAGACTTACCTTGTAGTCTTTGTTTAAGGCCGCTCGTATGTTCTTTTCTAGCGGCCTTGTATCTGCACCTACTGTAGTATTTAAGTCGGGTCTAGCCATATGCCTCTATGTTTATTACACTTTATAGCCGTGCAATTTTAACATATCTTGCATATTTAATTGTTTTTTATCTTTGAATTCTTCTTTGGCCATTTGCCCAATGCTCTTGGCATTTGGATCTGCCCTCTTCATTTCCTCAATGGTTGCACCGACAATTGTACCACCATCTTTATCTGATACTTTGTTTTGGGCATCTGGATCAAAGTTAAACCATGAAAGAGCTTTTTCTGGGTCATCCAGTATATTGTCTGGCAAAGGATGCCCTTTACTAGCGTAATCCTTGACTGTAATCCCATTTGAGTACAAAGAAATTTGATTATTAGACAACTGGCTTACAGGTTTTCCATAAAAATTATAAGCACTATCTGAGCAGAGAAAAAAACTATTTAAGAAAAATGGAGACAAAGAAATTACCCTAATTGTCTCTTCGGTAAGTTCGGCAAAAGTTTTATTTAGCAGTATAAAAAGAGTAGATATTTCTGCGTACTCTAAATCTTCAAACTCTTCTTTTGTATAAAGTTTCTCTTTTAACCCTTCGTCTTTAAAAAAGAGATTTCTTAACATAGACTCTTGACTTTTTTTATTGGCAAAAGTCTCGCAAGTTTCGCCTAAATTTTCAGTTCTTTCTGATTTTAAAAGAGATAACCGCGACAAGGCTTTGTCTATTTCTTTTTGATTTTGATCTCTTTGAGCTTTTACAAATAATTTCTTTTGAGTAGTTTGAAGTCTTTCTAGCTCATCTTTTAAAGAAGTTATTTCGTTTTCTTTTTCTTGCGACCAAATATCATTTTGTATGAGAAATTTTAATTTTTCTTTTTCTTCTTCAAGCCCTTTTGTTTTTGCATATTGAAAGTTGACGCTATAAGCAGTAGCTTGCTCTATAGAATCTAAATTATCTATATGTTTTAAGAAAAAGGCCCCATCCTTTAATACTACCGGACTGTAGCCCAACAGTATCTCAGAATAGAGCCTTTTATAAAAGGAAGAGTCTTTTTTCAAAGATTACTCCTCTTTTTTAGGAGCGTCATCTTCTTTAGCGACTTCTTCTTCAGGACTTTTTTCTGCGACGGCCTCCGAATTTTCTGTTTCCGCTTTTAAGCTGTCATCGTACAGCTTTTCCGCTTCACCAAATGCTTCTTGGGTTTTGATGCTTCCATTGTGCCAAAAGCTAGTTAAAAATGCCAGCTTTTTAGTTATGGGCAACCAAAACTCGTCTTCTTCATCATAAAAATTGTCGTAAGACTCCAGCCTGTCATCAAAGCTTCCTTCGCCAAAAACAGGAACGAAGTCTTCGTCTTTGGGGTCATCTTTGTCGGAATAATAACCCAACATAAATGTCCACCACATAACCAATTGATTTTCTGCTCTAACATCAGCAGTCTTTTCAAAAAGAGACGACCTTTCTGATTCAAAATTTTGAATTTGCTCTTCAATGGCAGTCAACTCTTCAAGAAGTTTTGCCTTGTTTTTCTCTATCTTTTCCTTGTTAGACTCGTCAATTCCAGACATTTGATAGTCTTTAATTTTTTGAGTTTTTAAAATGATAAGAGAAGCATATTCATCTCTTTCCGCTTCTGAAAACAAGCCTCCATCATTATCATATCTTTTGGCGATAAGATGGCGAGTAAGCAAACCAGCCTTGATTCCCTCCGACAGTTTTACTCCATGAAATAGTTCTGCGTCTTCATAAAGCCTACGCCTAGGTTTTGCAATTGCAATTGTAATAGGTTTTTCAACAGTTTCGGAAGTGGTTTCTGTTGTCTCTTTTCCGTCCGAATCTTTTACCTTTTTAGTTTCTGTCTTGGTTTCAGTTTTATTTGTTACAAACTTATATAGCCACTTTTGTTTCATATGATTTTTCCTTTTAACCTTATCTTTCCGTCCATTGACCCTTGTACCGTAATCTTCTTCACAGGAAGACCATTTAATGTCAATGGTTTTAATTCGACATCAACTTTATCGAAGTTTGATTTTAAATCTCTGATGATATCGTTGCCCATGTCTAGTATTTTTTTTCTATATAGATTATACCTACTTTCGGTAAAATAATCTATTTTATTTAGTTCTGACTTGGGAATTTGATCAGAAAGCTTTTCAAGCATTTGATTATGCTCAAAAGACATTTCTTCTAGAAGTTTTAGATTGTCTTTGTAGAAGGACGTTATTTGTCGAGACAATCCATCTAATATATAACCTTTTACCTTTTCATCCATGCAAATACCTTTCGCCTACTAATATATACACAAAAAAAGGGAGAGAGGCGAACCTCTCTCCCAATTTAAGAGTTATTTTATTAGTAGTTACGCTTTGATAACGGTCTGAGCAAATAGACCATTCGTAGTATCCTGCGGACCACCCAACTGTGCGCTGAAGGTCATGCTAAGAGTCTTGTTGTCACCAATGCTTGAACTGAAGCTCTGGTTGTCAAGTTTAGCACCCTTAAGAGTATACTTAATTCCGGTCTGACCAGCAACAGGAGCGTCTAACTGCATGGTCAAGTCATAAGTAGTATTATCATTATCAACAACATTGTGTAGTCCAGTTAGATCAGCAGTTGAAAGATCGGCAATCAAACCGTCGCACGTAAACGTAACGTTAACTGGGAATTCAATTTCTTTAGCAAAGGCGAATTTACTTCCAAGCTTGTTAATATCCTCACGGCCAAGATCAAATGACATACTCGCAGAAGTAGGCTTGTAGTTATTGGCGTTCAAATTAACACCAATACCGCCAGTTACGGTAACGGTAATGTCGCCGGGACGAAGCGCACTGACTCCAATACCAGATACAGCAGCGGGGATGGTATTGGCACTAGTTTGAAGAATGCTACCGTCTTCTTTGTTAATTGTGACTAGCGGAGGCGCAGACGTACCCATAGCCATATTGGAAGCTTCTACTGTAACATTTGCGGTCGGCAAGTCACCAACAGCAGCATCAACGCTGTAACTTGCAATAACGCCATTGCCAATTCCAATAAACCCAGTGGTTCCAGCGTAACCAACCACATCGTTACCAGCATCAACCGTGGCAATAAAATAGTTGTTTTCTTGCGGATTGGTTTGGTCAGCAATAAGACCTGAAATCATGTTGGTTTCGGCAGACACTCCACCTTGACCACTAATAGCGAACCCAATAGCGTCTTCATTGGCCCCATCAGTTACATAGTAAGAGAAGTCCAATGAAACGGTGGGAGGTTCAAGAATGATACTATCAATTCTAGCTAGCTGTCCATATTGGTTAACGTCCTGACGAGAGATGTCAAAACTATAGTTTGCGCTTTGTACACGTTTAATTTGTGTGGTGGCAGCAGCATCTCCAGTGCCTCCAACAAATAAACCTTCAGTTTGATAAATAACTCTATTTCTTGGCATATTGTTGTCCTGTTTTTATTTATTACATTATTTTTTTTAAAATGGGAACTTATTGTCTCGGAAATCTCGGTATTTCCAAGTCAAAATCTACATAAGATAAATACACATTTTTATTTAAATTTTTACTAGATTCTACATAATTTGAAACTTTATTTACAATTACGTTTTCTATATACACAGATTTAGTGGCGTCTGAAATTACAGAATCTGAAAGAGTAGTATAATTAAAGCTTCCACTGGTTGTAGAACCAAGAGCGTTAAAAGGCAAATTTGAAGACTCAAACAAAGCAAAATTAGTTTTATTCAAGTCTCTAAATATTGAATTAACGGCATCTAATTTGAACGAAGAATCAGAAACTACAATAGCTCTGATGGTCATCAAAGAATTATCTTGTCCACCAAAAGCGAATGGAACATTAGAGCCACCGACATTCTTGAGATAAACAGCAGGGTAAGTTTGTTCATTTTCAGCTAGTCCAGTTAATGTTTGGTCGTGTTTTGGATTTATCTTAAATTTAGTGTCAAATAGAAGCGTTTCTTCTGGTTGAGAAGTCAAGTAAAAATTAAAATCTTTTACCGAGTAATTGCCAGAAAGAGTGTCTGAGCTTCTATCTTGTGTGAAAAATGCTTGACCTTGGTAATGGTTGATGGAATGAAGACCAGACTGACCACCAGTAACAAAGTTATTGTTTACATAAACTCCAGAAAGAATGTTTGCGCCACTAATTGATGTATCATTTACAATCTGTTTAAACGGCAAAGCGTAAACGTTATAATCGGCATAACTATCTCTAATGGTGTAAAAAAGCCCACTATGATTCGTAAATGCTTCGCCCTTCTGCAATACCTTGTGATCAAGGTAAAGAAGAATAGAAGACATTATTTTATTTTCAAATTGGGCTTTCATTTTATTTCTTCCAACGACTTTCTGAATCTCTCAAGCAAATAATTTACATATTTTATTGGTTTTACATTCGTATTTCTAAGCCTTTTATCAATTTGAATACCTTTGCCAGACCTACTGCTAGTCCAGATATATTTTTTTCTGTTTAGGTAATATTGAAAACCGTCTATTTTGCCTCTTTCTACTCCAGTTACCCAGCTTCTTCCAAGATGAGATAAAACACTCAGAGCCTGAATGTCTCTGATTCCCGGCAAGCTAGCTTTAAAATAAACTGCAAAACCTTTAGCAGTACTTCTTGAAGAAGTAGCCTTATAAGGTATTTTTGCCGCCAAATAATTTCTAATTACACTAGTAGGATCTTCTGGATGGTTAAATCCAAGAAACGTATACAAGTTTCCATACCCATTTAAAGTGCCAGAAATGTTTGACCCGTCCCTGCCACCTTGAATCTCTTGGGTAACAGGATGGTCATCAAAATTCGCCACAAGCTTTTTTTGTCTATCAACAAGCTGCTTTTCGAAAGTATTACCAATCTTTTTTCTTACAGCTTTGGAGTCAGAAACTTTCTTTCTAAGCTTTTTTAAATTTACAATCCTACCCATTACCTTATCTCTTTCAAAAAGTAATAATAATAAGTATTACCTAAAAATATTTTAGGAGTGTCGTTTGAAATAAATTCAAAATCCTTGTTGTCAAAAAAGCACTTTTGATTTGCGCCATTTTCTATAAAGTCTCTAGCCTGCTTGTTTACCTTTATTCTAACAAGCTGGTCTTCCAAATCTGTATTCAAAAGCTCAGATGACTCATCGGGACTTTTACTTTTGATATACTTGATTGTGGCGTGATAAGACCCAGTGACTTGAGTATAAATATAATTGCTACTTTGACTTTCGGCATTGTATCCAAACATAAAGTCAAGATCAACGTCGGAAACTGTTTTGCTCGGCTCCTTATAAACTACAATAGCTCGCTTGAACGTATCAAAGACATCATCTATGATGCCTGATATGTTCTGCCTTTCTGTAGTTGTAAGAAGGTCTGCCATTATCTATTAAAGTCTGTTCTGTTGAACCTATCAGTAGTTTGATAATGGCCAACAAAAGTGTCGTCGCCATTTATAGAAAGCGGAGAAGAATTTTTAATCTTATAGTTTCCTATAAGCATTTTTAGTTCTTCTACTTCTTGACGCTTGATTTGTGAGTATACTTTTGAAATTTCGTTTTTGTTGATTTTGGTTACGCTTGAACCATCATCAGAAACAGAAATCACACTGTCAGAAGAAATTGAAGTCAAATTAGTGCGAAGTAACCTATCATAATAATGTATATGATACATCTTTTTAAAGATAGACTTTTCATCTTCGCCAATCTCTAATTCCACTTCTGAACCAGAAGCGTTGACTACAATTTGAGAAATTTCAAGAGTGCTAGCTAAAGTTCTTGTATCGCCATCATCCAAATCTGTTTCGGATGACCCGTCAAGAACTCTGTAAGCGGTTCCAATGTAGTTATTCAAGCCGCCGACATTCGATCTTAGCCAAAAGGCAACAGAAGGAATTGAAATGGTAGACGGTTCGCCTAACTCACGAAATATTTCGTCGGCTATATCAACTACTTTCATCAAAGAGAATTACACTTTCTAAGCTCCTTCTCTTAGAATTTTAAGAATTTTTTCTGATACCTTGGGTTGATTTTCTGGAGTTTGATCTGGAACTGGAGCGTATTGACCAATGTAAGCTCTAAATTCAGCCAACAATCTTTCTTGAAGAACTGCAACATTATCAATTGGAACAAGACCCAAATTGATAGCATGTTCTTTCATTTTTGATTTGTCCATAGCCTTTAAATTGTGCTGATACTCTTCGTAGTTTAAAGTAGAGTAACGCGACAAACTATCATTACCCCAGATTTGATCTAGAGTAGTAGGTTTGAACTTTTCGACCTTTCCATGAGTTTGACTCATTTCAGATACATTCTTTTTTCTGGTTTTTCTTTTTGCAGCCATATAATATTATATTAAAAAACTTATAAAAATACAAAAAAAAGAGGGGAGCCTTGCGGCTCCCCTCAAGATTAGCTTTTAGCTATTACTCTTCAAGAGTCAATCCGACAACCGCACGGGCATCGAGACAGACACGGCCTTCTTCGACCTTGCCGAAGAAGCCAACCTTATCAGAACGCTGCGCGAACTGATCATCGGCCTGAGCATTGAAGGTACCACCAGTCTCAGACTGCTGGGCAACAGGGCGAATGAACGCGCCCTTGCTGTTGTCAATACCAACAATGAGGTCGTCAGTTGTACCGTCGAATGGTGCGCCAGCAAAGGAATCGTAAAGCTTGTTGTACTTTTTGTCGATACCAAGCTCGTTCAATTCGTTTAGAGAAACGCCGTAGATGCTAGAAGCACCAGCACTACGATAGATTTCTTCACGAACACCATCAGGTAGGTCAGTTACAGAAGCACCAGCGCTAGAACCACCAACAGCGTTGTAAGCGAAGGCACGAATGTCTTCCATTACTTCCGGTCCCATGTAAAGATCAGTGATTCCATTGCTGTAAGCGGCAGCGGGAGTGCCACCAGCAAAAGATTCATTGATGCGCTTCATACGGGTCATCAACTGGTTCAAGTGGTCGAGGGTGAACGTGGTCGTTCCAGTGACATTAATGGCGTGAGAATTGCCTCCGGTAGAACCGTTGGCAAGAGCCTTTAGAACAACGGCCCAAGCGTTACGCTCCTGCTTGACGAGAACTTCCTGCGCCATGCGCTCGATAGCCTTGGCAGCAATGTCAAGACGACCACGACGAGCATACTTCTTGAGGAAGCTAACAGCGGCATCAAGAGAGTAAGTAGCGATCTTGAGTTCCTGCATTCCAACTACCTGAGAGCTAGGAAGACCACCAGCAATAGACTGACTGAAGACAGTAATGTGGTTGTCTACGTTGCGCTCGTCGTAGTAAAGGTCGAGAGGGAAGCTAGGAGAATCATCTTCGTCGTAAGGCGCATCCGTGTAAACAGAAGAAGCAGTACCAGCCTGAAGAAGAACTTCCTGAACAACCGGACCAATGAAAGCAGCAAAGGCTTCTTGAGCTTCTCTGGAGGTAGATGCGTTCTTAGAACCCATCGCCTTGATTAGCTCAACCTGTTCGGGAGTATTATTAAGTTGTAATCTCATTTTCTTTTTATCCTTATATTAGAGGTTGATTCTGACGAGAACGTTGCCATCGGAATCCTTGGCACCAAGGAACGTACCGATTGAGTTAGCACCAGCAACGGAACTGATTTCAGAACCGTTCCAATAAGCGGTTCCACCAGCAGTAGGAGAACCGGCAACACCGCTGTACAAGAAAGTACCACGGGTAGCAACCGGAACAGCCTGTCCGCTAACAGCAACATTCATTTCAGCCGCCTTGCGAGGGTTGAAAATGAGCTTTTCGCCGTTTTCGTCAGTTTCTTTAACGTCGTAAAGAAGAACACCAAGTCCAGCTTCGCCAGAAGCAGCGGTACCAACTTTGGCAGCTACTCCGTAACGCTCTGCTACAGTGTTTCCAAATGCATTGCCGGGAGAGCCGAGAAGTTCAATCTCATCGGTGTTCTTCCAGCCGTTTCCTACGATCTTAACAATCGTACCTTTGTTTACGGGTAACGTACCGCTGTAGCTAAAAAGATTAACTACATCATGTTCGTCGTAATCCCTGAATGGTCTTAGATTAGGCATAATATTTTATTTTTTTTGTTTTGGTTTACTTAGTGAACTTAAATCCTTCCATAGAAAATGCCTTGGCATATTTTTCTTGGAAAGAAGGGGTTTCTACGGTTGCAGAATTTGCAATGACATCCGCTTCGGGAGTTGCAGAATCTACAGCGTCTTCGACTACTTCCTTGGCTTCGGGTTCTACAGAAGCAACAACTTCTTCGACCTTAGCTTCAACTTCCTTTTCGTCACTCTTGACTTTGGAAGAAAGAAGTACAGAAATTTTCTTTTCGTAAGCTTCAAAAGCCTCTTCGTCAAGACCAGCAATATCGGAAGCAATTACTTCACGATCTTCGTCGGTCAAATCAAAGGACTCATCGAACTTGGACATGCGGAGGCTGAACGCTTTTTCAGCTTCAGAAGAAGCAAGCTGCTCTTTTAGAGCGGCGAGTTCAGCAACAACAGACTCTAGTTCAGTCTTTGAAGCTTCGTTTTCGTTAACTAGCTTGTCGTAGTCTTCCTTGGCTTCGGCTAGTTCGGTTTCGAACTTGGCCTTTTCCTCAGAATACTGCTCTGAAGCCTGTTTTAGTTGGTCTTGAATAAAGTCAGAAACAACACTAGCGGTCATTTCCTGAACTTTTTCATCCGTCAATTCTTCTATGCTATTGAGTTTCATGACTTGTTCTTTAGTTTTATTTACATTTTGGGTTTCTGAATGGGAATTATTTTCTTCAATTTTTTCTGTATTTTTTTGTTTAGAGTGTGTAAGCACACCAACTACATCTGCTGCTGGGTTTTCGGTAAGACCAATTCCAAGAGGAACTACGTCATTTATAACCTTTCTATAAATGCTTCGTCCGTCTTCGGTTTTGCCGCTACCGCCCAAAGATCTTAACATTCCTTTATGTTTTTCAATTTCTTGGGAGTCAGAAATAATAACACCATCTTCGATGTTTTTTTCTTCGCCTTCTAACATAACCAAGTTATAATCGCTAAAACCAAGCTCCCAACTAGCAGAAATTTTTTCATAATCTTCACTAGTAGGATCGCTTGAGTTTTCGATCATTTTAGCTAAATTATTGTTAACAACCTTCCAAATAACGCCGCCCAAAGTGATATTAAACGGGCTTTTTAGTTCCGAAGCTGAAACTTCGTCCATCGGTTCGTCAGTTCCAAACTGGCTAAATCCAGCTTTTAAAATAACACCAACAACACGCTCACGATTATGTTCGATGTTAATCTGCTTGTTTATGAAGTTTTTGGCCATTGCAACAGCAGTTTCACCATCAACAACATCTCCGTTTTTATTTACCCTGTTGGCTACACAAGCATTAAAAGCGATGGGAAGCAAATCAACATTTTCTTCTGTGTTGACTTCTGGAATAAAATCAGACAATTTCTCCATAGAAGCCAAAGCCAAATATTCATCTTTTTCAGATGAAACTAAGGGCTTGATTTTAATGGAGCCAAAAGTGGTTGTATATTTGTGTTGTTTCATTTTTCTTCAAGGTGCAATATCGAAGAAGTTTCTTCCTCTTCAATATAAAGTTCCTCAACTTGAAAATCTACATTCAAATCTAGACCAGCTTCGATGAGGTCTTTGTCAGCCTGAATAAAATCCTCTTCAGAAGGAATAAACTCATCAGAAGCCCTCATGATGTCGCCATCTGCCTTGCGGTAAGAGTCTTTGACTTTGCCTCCCCTTGCCATTCTTAAAAAGGTATTTACTCTGGCCATCGCCCATTGACCACGACTTTTTCCCGGTCTATGGCTAGAAG
>Ga0208644_1000683_pt1 | contig 30071 bp, 37 predicted proteins | sample VirMetDEL_Nov_18_FD_184517 | JGI IMG/M metagenome (GOLD analysis project Ga0208644, IMG submission 184517) | Aqueous microbial communities from the Delaware River and Bay under freshwater to marine salinity gradient to study organic matter... | ecosystem: Environmental > Aquatic > Marine >...
CCGTCGTGGATTGGCGGCGAACTGCCGCGAGGCTGGAAGTCACCGAGTACCAACTACAGCGTGGAGGCACTACCGTGAATTGGTTAAAACGCATTGTAAGGCGATTTCAGGTGTTTCGGTGGTACGAGTGGCGTCATGTGCCACCCCCGAACGTGCGCTGCTCTAGGGGTTTGGGAGGGGATTACTGGTGACAATAGACACTGAATCAAAACCAGAATGCCATCGCTTCGCATATTAGTACGACCAAATGTTGGGCCTTGGCGCTTCCTCTAACATATCGAGATGAATAAACCGAGGGCCGCTTCCTTTTTGGCTCACACCAATGCCGGTAAAGCCCAGCGCAAAGGCGTGCTTCATCAGCTCATACGCCTGCTTCCCATCCACTCCCACATCGCACGCTAGCCCGCTCGCGTGCGCGCCAGGTTTGTCTTTTTTGGCCTCAATGGGGTGTTCTGGACATCGATAACCGCTGGTGATCCGCATAGGCTTACCGTACTGCATGCGAAAAGCCTGAAGCTTCCCCATAAACTCCGGCCTCATCTCATTCTTGCCGCAGTGGGAACAATCGAACTCTTCAGCTTTAAAGTTTGGATAAAGTCCCCAATCCATTACTTCTTCCTCATGTCCATGATCTTCTCAAGTGTACGCCCGCCAAAGTACGCAGACATCACGAGCATGCCCCACTGACCAAGCAGGGTGACATAGGCTTCAGCCACCTTAACGCCAAACCCATCTAACAGGGCCAGCCCCAAGTAAGCTGTTAAAATGTAAGCCAAAGTCATAGGCCGAATGTTTTGAGCAAGCCAAGAGTTTGTAGCAGCATCTGCCTGCCAACGGTGAGTCACATTGTCCTGCTCAAGACGGTAGAGTTCCGTCTCATTCGCCATCTTTAGAAGCTCGCCCTCTTGGGCTAACTTCGCTAAATCCATTTGCGCCTTGGCTTTGGCTTCGGGATCGGGAATCAGTTTGTCAACAATCTTGGCAGCGAAAGGTAGAAGTTGTTGCCACATCTATTTGCCCATCCGTTCCTTAATACTTTGCCCAGTTGCTTCAACAGAAAGCCAATCAAAGATGAAGTAGACCCCTACGCACAGACCAAATATCGCCATTATCCCGCCAATAATGCTATCTCGTAATTCCTTTCGACGTATCCGTTCAAGCTCAATCCTTCGTTCTTCTTTCCTGCGTAGCTCAATCTGTTTGCGTTTCTCTGCTAAATAAGCCTCACGTTCATCGGCAGACATCGACCAAATCAGCGCGTGTTCTTCTTCCTGCGCCTTTTTCTCAATCAGTATCTTTTCAGCAGCAGAATGAGAGGTTTGTGTGTCGGCATTGTAAGTTTCCGCAGCGCGTTCCGATTCCTGTTTGCCCACTCTCTTGGCTGCACGGTGCTTATCAATTGCTGACTGAATCGCTTTTTGATCTGCCTTTTTTTCTGCTCGTTTTGTTTCCGCCTCCGCAATTTTCCGAACATCTTCAACTAAACCGTGGCCTTCTTTAACAACACCACGAGCAGCCTTAAGCGTGGACTCCGCTGCCGATAAGGGGTTAGCCGCAGCCCCTGCGACTTCGGTCAACTTGTCTAGCGGATTGCTCACTCACTTATCAACCTTCTCATCTAGCTTGTCCCAGATGCGGGTTAGGATAGATTCAATTCGCTCCAACGCATCTCTGTAATCATCGCGCCGCACAAATTGACTCATCATTTCTTTATGGTCGCGCTGAAGATTCTCGAGCGAGTTGGTGATGCTGCGTAATGTCCAGCCGCCAAAAGCGGCGGCAATACCAATCGCAAAATTAAATGCAATCTGATAGTCCATTATTCAGCCTCGTTCACCACTTCAACCCAAGATGTTGTGGCCTCATCCCAAGAGTACATCTGCCCATCGTCAGGCATTGCTACCGGCGCTTCCCATTGGGCCGCATCGTTCAATACCCAAGACGCATAGGGCTGCGGTGGGACAAAGGCATCGATGTCAGCATCGTAGGTGTAGCCAATGCCTGCGTAGTTCTTGCGGATGTTGCCGTTGTAGCTCGTTTGTTTCCAAACGCCGCCAAATAACTTTTCAAGAAATGCCGCGCCGATATGTTCTTTTTCCACACCGTTGGCATCAGCCGTATCCTTGTTAGCCACAACGACTACCTGGGTTACGACGTTGTTTTCGTCAATGCGGGCAAAATGAGCCATCTCAATTCTCCAAGTGCAATGCGGTTAGCTGTTCTTCCTCGCCAACGTAGCCGACAGGGAAGGTGTTAAAAGATAACGAAATGCGATCTTCTTCTTTAACCGTCTCGACCATGTGAGTAAGGCTAGAGGGGAAAATCATCAAGTCGCCGGTACCCACTTCAAACCACCACGAATCACTGTTATGCAAGTTGTAGTTGTCGGTCGGCAGTTTGATTTGCTGGTAGCCATCACGGTAGAAATAAATCTTGTCTCGCTCACGCGCTGCTTTGAGATACAAGACTCCGCTCACAAAAGAATTGGGATGGGCGTGCTTGTGGTGGAACTCACCGGGTTTCGTGTAGTTGAGCCATGACTGCGTAATCCGCAAGCTGACATCGTTTTTCGGGGCATAGATGGACTTGAGGTATTCCGCCACAGAGCGTTCGGTAAACTCCCGTAGCTTCGCCATTGTGTCATCGCGCAACACATAGCGATTATTGCTGGTGGTGTTACCCATATTTTTGTGAGTCTCTTGTGAACCCACAAAGTCCAACTCTTCGGCGCTGAATTCTCGCCCAAGGTCAAACTTGGCAACGGGGGTTGGGAATAGGCTGTAAAGGTTCAAGCGTTCATCTCCGCTTCGATTTGTTTGACATGATCATCAAAGGCTTGCTGCTGTTCGGGCAACAGGATCGTATTGATTGATTCTTCAAAGGCTTTGATCTTTTCAATGGTTTCCATCACCTCTTCCACAGAGGGCTTTGGCCTCGGATCGTCCCAACGGGTAAACCCCAAACCGCCTGTCCACTCCCACTTCGCACCCGGTCGTAACAGATGCACCGCTGTGTCAATGCCCATGATTTGATAAGCCTTCATTAGTAGTTCACCTTGAGAATGACAATGCCGGAGCCGCCGGAGCCGCCAGCAAAAACGGTATCTCCTGCGTCATGACCGCCACCTCCACCGCCACCGCCGGTATTGACGGTGCCTGCTGTTCCAGCCGCACCTAATCCACCTGCACCGCCGCCACCGGAACCGCCCGATCCTGCGTTAGTTGATGACCGCCAATTTGATCCGCCACCACCGCCGGCATAAGTAACTGATGAGCCACTAATGGACGAAACAGTACCATCGCCTCCGTTACCACCGTTCGTAGAGGTTCCATCTGCGCCTACGGCAGACGCGCCACCGCCACCACCTGCGCCGTAATTCGGAGTTGTAGCAGATGCGCTTCCTCCATTATTACCTTGAGATGGCGAAGTATTTGGCGTATTTCCTGCCGCACCCGGTACAGCCCCCGGAATACCAGCCCCTGCTCCACCGCCGCCAGAGCCGCCCGTTTGAGCCGCCGTTAATGTCCCTGCTCCACCTCCACCACCGGTTGAGGTAATGGTGCTAAATACTGAATTAGAGCCGGACGTTCCACCGTTACTTCCAACAGTTACCCCAGGCCCACCGGCTCCGCCGGCTCCAACCGTAATCGTATAATCAGTCCCAGCCGTAACGGATAACCCCGTTCCAGTGCGGAACCCACCGGCCCCGCCACCGCCAGCAGAATCTCCACCACCCCCGCCGCCACCAGCCACGACAAGGTAGTCCACACTCACCGCACCCGTTGGTGCAGTCCAAGATTGCGTGGACTTGAAGGTGAAGACAGATGTTGTTGGGACTTGGTATTTCAGAATGACGATGCCAGAGCCGCCGGAGCCACCCGTTTTGTCTGTAAACGTCGGTGCTGCTGACTGACCGCCGCCCCCACCACCTCCACCAGTATTTGCGGTGCCAGCCGTTCCGTCAGCAATTGGCTGACCCGCTCCCCCGCCACCAGCGCCTCCGTTGCCGCCGGTTCCACCACCTTGTCCAGCGCCGCCGCCGCCGCCTGCATAGGTCGCAGACGAACCAGAAATGCTAGATGCGGTGCCATCGCCACCGTTACCGCCCGCTGTAGATGTGCCGGCAGACCCAACGGCAGCAGCCCCGCCGCCGCCACCGGCCCCATAATTGGGCGGATCTGCGTTCCCTGTCCCTCCATTACTTCCTTGAGATGGAGAAACAACTGGTGTATTGCCGCTACCACCGGGGGCAGGAGTAAAGGTTGCAGAAGGCACATCATAAGTATATGCGCCGCCACCGCCAGAGCCGCCATTTGCACCTGTTGAATTTGGGGCCGTGTTACCTGATCCACCACCACCACCGCCATTAGAAGTAATAGTAGAAAATACAGAATTTCCACCGCTGACACCTCGGGTGTCTCTTGATGATCCGGCCCCACCAGCGCCAACAGTAATTGTGTAGTCAGTCCCACCGGTAACCGAAAGTCCAGTTCCTGTGCGGAATCCCCCTGCGCCGCCACCGCCACCAGATACACCCCCACCCCCACCCCCACCGGAAACAACGAGGTACTCCACCTCGGTCACATCCGCAGGAGCCGTCCAAGTACCTGTGGCGAGGAAGGTTTGGATAATCGTGACGTTTCCACCGCCTGCGGCTGCTCTACCGAGCAAAAGCATCATAATTCCAGACATGGTTTAACTCACGTTGCCGGTGATAACGCAGTTGTCACTGTCTAAAAACAACACGGTTGCCACCCCGCGAGTAGCTAATGTCACGCTTGCCTTATCCGTATCAGTGCCAGCAATGTAGGCGATGCTGATACTGCATTCCACCGTGATGTCGCCGGTTGTTGCATTGTACAGCGACACGACATCACCCGCTGACATGACCGCATTCGGTATCACGATAGAGCCGCTGGTGCCTATTCCAATAAACCGCCCATTGTCACCCGCTGATAGCGAATATGCGGTGGTTTTGTTAGACCCTGATTGCGGAACGTTTCGGTAACCTACCGGATTCGTGCCATCAACTGTTAGTGCCGCCAAACTGCCCGTGGAACTGTTTGTGCCGCCATTAGCCACGGGCAAAACGCCTGTAACGCCTGACGTTAAATTGACTGTACCCAAGGTTTGTTTGAGCGAGCCGTTGGTGTCAAACGTGCCATCCGTCGTCCAGGTATCACCGATATTCAACGTCACCACCGCGATGGTTCGCAGGGTGCTGTTGTTGTTGTAAGAGATCGTCAGCGTAACGGCTGCCGTATCTTTGTTTTCAATGGTAATCGTCTTGATGGTGCGGCGTGTTGCCGCCGCAGGAGCGGCTACTAGCGTCACGGCACTAGTGCCATTTAGTGCGCCATCGCTTGCCCCTTCCGTAAAGACGGAGCCGGTGTTATCTGCCCACGCCGCCGTAAAATCGGGGTTGGTGGTTGCCGCCGCCCCCGACATGGCGACTTCAATAGATTTGGTTGTTGCGTCAAGAATTAAAAGTGCCATGTCATATCCTCACGAAATAAACCATGCAAAAGCCTCACCACCACCGCCGCCGCCGCCGCCTGATTGCACGACCCACGACAAAGTGCCTGATCCGTTCGTTTGAAGAACGTACCCACTTGATCCATCTGCCGCAGGCCAAGTATAGGTAACTGATCCTGCTGCGGCTGCGGCTTGGAAACCGACATAACCAGAAGAACTGCCTAGAAACCGTGCGACTGCGACGTTGATAGAAGATACCGAGGCTTGTGTTGCCGCAAGTGTCGTTGCGGTGGCTGTTGTCAACAACGCCACACCCGCATTGATGGACGCCACCGAAGCGCCCGTCGCCGTTAGGTTTGTAACAACTGCCGTATCCGCATTTGCCGAGGTAATGCTGGCCCCTGTGGCGGTCAGCGTTGTAACGGCTGCCACGCCGACATTGGCAGACGTCACACTTGCGCCCGTAGCGATCAAGTCGGTCACTACGGCTGTGCCAAGGTTTGCAGAGGCTACCGAGGCACCAGTTGATGTTAGATTGGTCACCGTGCCGGTGGTAATCAATGCCACCGCTGCGTTAGCTGAAGCGATTGAAGCGCCGGTAGCCTGTAGGTCATTAACAACCGCTACCCCAACGTTTGCCGAGGCGATAGAAACGCCCGTTAACGTCAGCGCTGAAATCACCGCCGTCCCAAGGTTAGCCGAGGCAATACTTGCGCCGGTTGCGGTTAATGCCGTAATGGCCGCCACCCCAACATTGGCCGAGGCCGCTGACACGCCTGTCGCTTGCAAGTTGTTTACATTGGCTGACGCAATTGACGCGCCAGTAACCTGTAAGTTGCCCGCATTGGCTGACGCTATGCTTGCGCTAGTTGCCGTCAAATCCGTCGCAGTAGCCGTGGTTAACAAAGCGACCGCAACATTTGCTGAAGCAACTGACGCGCTAGTAGCCGTTAAATTGGTTACCGAGCCGGTCGTAATAACGGCTGTACCCACGTTAGCAGATGTTGCGGATGCGTTTGCTGCCTGCAACGTCGTGATATTGGCAACACCAAAGTTTGCCGAGGCAACCGAAACGTTTGACAAGATTAAATTGCCAACGTTAGCCGACGCAATGGATGCTCCTGTTGCCGTTAAATTAGTCACGGTTGCGGTTGTTAGCAACGCAACACCTGCATTCATGGAAGCCGCAGAAGCTCCCGTTACGGTCAAGCCGACGATGTTGGCTGACGTAATTGACGCATTCGTGTTTGTTAAATTGGTAACTACCGCCGTTGCAACGTTGGCAGAGCTGACTGATGCTCCTGTTGCCGTTAGCGCACCCACAACGGCTACAGAGGCGTTCATTGATGGCGAGGATACTTCCGCAAGATTTGACTTGCCGGTAACCGTTAACGTGCCATTAATCGTTGTATCGCCGAATGAGTTGGCGGCGTTAATCATTTGGAATCGAGTGCCGTCGTAGATCACGACAACCATTTCGCCCGAATTGATGTCTCCTGCCGCTAATGCTGTCGCGCCATCACGGGTAATGCTTTTTGCACCTAACGAATTGATGTTGAGGGTGACTGCCCCCGTGTTTGCCCCTGCCGCAATGAAATAAAACAATTGACCTGCATCGTAGGCAGTCAATGTGGGCGACATCACGCCTGTGATCGTGTCAATTCCGCTGATTGATCCAATTAGTTTTGCTGCGGTCGTTTGTACTTGCCCTAACGTTGCCGCATCTGATGCCAACGTACCGCTTGCCAAGCTGGTAATTTTGTTGTTGCCCATCGGAATGTTGGCGGTCGGCGTAGATTGGCCATCTTTTGTGATGCAATTCGTTAAACCCGAGGCCAAATCCGTTGTCAAAGCGTTGAAAACCGTCGCGGATATGACGGTGTTAGCAACGACAGGTTGGCCTGTCGTGTTAATCAAAAACGTGCCGTTGCCGTTAAAACTCATCTGTGCTTACTCCTGTGCCGTAAACGCGCCTGCGCGCCCCGCTAATTGACCCGCTAACGCCTGCTGACGCCGCCGCCGCTCCATGTAAGCGCGTACATCGCGTAATTCTTGCTGCGCGGGTTCATCGGACAATAACAACATCTGCGCTAATCGATTGCGCGTAGGCTCTGGCATCGATAGTTGCGAGAACTTACGCGCCGCTCTTGTTGCGAGTGGAACTCCACCGCCCTGCGCAGCCTGCGCTAGATCAATCGCGTCCATAAACTGCGACTGATCCTCTGCGCCTGCTAATCTTTGCGCTGTTTGCGATCCTCGGCCCAAACGCTCCACTTCTTTCAGCTGTTCTTGCTGCAAAATGGTTTTTTGGAATTGCCGGAAATTGTTACCGAATATCGTACGCAATCGGCCTTGCAATGCAGGCTCTTTGTAAAGATTTAACAATCGGGTTTGACCTGCTTGACCGCCCGCTAAATCGCGGATCGCTTGGGCTGCGCCTAATCGAAATGCCTCAAGCTCCGCAGCGTCAAGACTGCCGACAATTTCATCTAATTGTTCCACATCCTCGCGCATTGCTTGACGCCCTCGCGTCATCGCGGTTTCTAACTGCGCTTGCGATTGAAATGCCTCTCGGGCTTGACGATAAATGCTTTGCCCTGCGTCATCTTTTGGCGATAACGCATCTAGTTTTTCAGTAAATTCGCGGCGCAAATTACTATAGTTGCGGCTCAAATTTGATGGTCGCCCAAATTCGCCTTTTGCGCTGTCTTCAATGTCGTATAACGCGCGCTTTAAGTTATCAAGCACCGAGAACGGAATGCGGTCACCGACTTTTAAACTTCCAAGGTTCAATGATTCAGGCGTCCCGCCAACCAGTGCCAATTCTTCAGCTTTACCAAATGCTTTGCGCGAACGCTGAAGCAACGTTACCAATTCTGCATCAACGGGAACATCCACATTTTCTAGTTGCGCGTAAAACGGAGCCGCTTGCGCTTGTTTCTGACGCGCAAACTCTTGCAACGTTGCTCTAAACGGCAGTCCCTGCGCGCCTAACGCTTCTTCTGCGCCTGAAACAATAGCGGGGCCACGTTCTGCCGCAATTTCTCGCCCTTTGCGTCGAACTTGGGTCTGGGCAGTGCCAGGCAAAACCGCCAATAAATCTAACTCTCGTTGCGCTTCTTGCCCTGTGGCGGCTATCGGCGCATTGGGGCCAAGCTGACGCAATCGCGCTTGTGCAACATCAACCGGCTCACCAGCGCCCATGCGCCGTGCTTCGGCATCGCGGGCCAATAACTGCGCGAGGCGTTCCCGCGCTTCGTTAATTTGGATGGGTTCGTCAATGCCTGGCACTCGCGCACCAATCTGGCGACCGACCATGCCCAACCCTTTGCCACCAAGGCCGAATGCACCACCGTAGGCTGTACCTTCAGCCGTACCCATCGCAATGTCGCGCATCATGTCTATCGGCGCTTCGGCTTCGGTTTCACCTGCTGCCGTAATGGCGCTGGTTGCGGTAACGGGTTTTAAAAATTCCACCCCGCGTCGTAACGCTCCCATGCCTGCACGCGCACCGCCGCCTAACGTGAAAGGAGCGGTCAACAATGCGCCGCCAAATTGCGTTGCCATTGCCGCACCAGGCTCGTCTTTTTCGTACTGCTCTGTTGCGCCGCGCACGGCCTCTCTAGCGGGCATTGTGACCTGTTCTGGCCGCATCGTCGGCGCGGGTTGCCCTGCATATCCTGCACCGGCATACGCGCCCGCTGTGCCTGCTGTAGCGCCTAAAGCGGCAAGTTCGTCGGCAAACCCAAATGCGCCACCGCGCAGAGCTTGCAATGTCGCTTTGGTGCTAGTGGGAAGGCGCGCACCGGCCTCTCGCGCTTCTACGCGCTGCATATCCGGCGCTGGGCCTGTCTCTTGAGCCAACGCTTGCTTGTACGCTTCCGCGACTGTGGCGAATTCCTGACTGCCCGCCTTGTCTTGGTTAGCGACGATCCACTTTGCGTAATCTTGTGCGGTAGGCATAGTTTAAAACCCTGATCGACGCAGAATTTCGTTGGCTTGATCAAACACTGGGTTAGCGCCGCTTGGCGTTTTGCGGGTTGGACGTTCAAACGGTCGCTTACGCACGCCGTATGGCGCTTGCAATTGGTAATACCAATCCAGATCGCCGCTATTAATGCGTTCGTTGACCGCATCTAAATTGTTTTCCAACACTTTAGCGCGCAGTTTAGTCATTTCCCTTAACGTTTCATTGTCTAACTGTCGCGTACCCGTCATCACGTTGAGCAAAAATTCTCGTTCTGCTTCAGTGTCCAATCCTCTTGAGCCAATGCCTAACGATTGGATGTAACTAAACACTTCAGAACCTAACAACGCATCCAACAATTGACTGTCAGATACTTGCGATGACGGCTGACCCGTAAACATGCTCTTAAGCCGTTCACCCATCAAACGAATATCTGCGCCAACACCTGTAATGGGCTGCCCCTGCTCAAGCAAATCTAGCGCCCGATAGGTTTTTTCTAACCCCTCTTGCGCTTTTTTCGCGTTGGTTAATTGTGTTTGCGTGGCTGCAACGTTTTCCTTCAACAATTGCGCTTGCATTTCTTGCTGCGCTCTTGGTGACAAATTGGCAAAGCCCGTTGTTGGTGGAGGCTGCGGTGTGGGTTGCCCAAAAGTCTGCGGGCCTACCATAAAGTTTGGCATTCCTGTGGTTGGAAACGGTTGACCCGTGTCAAAGGTAAATCGGCCTACGTCAAGCCCCAATTGAATTCTTTGCTGCTGCGTTAATTCTGCGTATTCACGCGGCTTCAATAGCGTGTAATTAGGCGTGCCTCCCTTCACGCTTGCATCAAACTGCTCCAAACTTTCAGACGTAAATTTAGAGGGATCAATTGAGCCATAAGGCGATTTATCCTTTTCCGGCTCTTTTAGCATCATCGCCAACCGCTCGGCCATAATCGGTCGATCTTTCAGCGCATCCGCCCCGAGCTTGGTGGACGCCATCGCCAATGCCTCTTGTGGCGAACGCACATACTGCGATTGCCGCGTGACTTCGCCGAGTTCCGTCTGCTCGGGAATGGGTGCTGGGGGTTTGCTAGGATCGTAACCTTTGTAAACGTAACCGCCTTCCATGCGGCCTAACATGCGCTGCGCGTAATCCTCTTTCATGCCCTCTGCGGCTTCCTCGGCCTCGCGTGCTTTTCTGCCTGCACGGCCCGTCATGTAGCCCTGTAACGCCTTTACAAGCGGTGCAGCGCGAGGGATGGGGGCAACAACACCCTCCTGCGGCTCATACTGCTGCTGCGCGAGGGCTTCCGCTAATGCCGCGCGACGACGCGCTTCCTCAAGCTGCCGTTCGTACTCGCTCGGTGCGCGGAACGTGCTGACGTAACGAACAGGGTCATTCCTGGCCATAGTCAAAATCTCCTCGATAGCCGCCTCCCTGCGGCGTTGTCATGCCAGCCGGTGACGGCATACGCGGTCGCATTGGTGGGCCACCTACCTGCGGTGACATTTGCGGCATTCCCATCTGCGGGCGGTTCATACCCATCTGTGGGCGGTTAACGCCTAGCCCCGGCTGCATCGTTGTCATCGGGCCATTAAAATTCATTGCCTGTGGCGGCATGCCAGAGGCGGCGTTTGGCGTGGCTTGGCCGTAGCCTAACCCCGGCATTTGCCGCATTCCCATGTCGCGTTGTCCTGCCGGTGCCGTCAACATTTGGTTTCGCTCTTGGGCGGCTAGCATTTGCGCTAACTGTTGCGGTCGGCGGTCTGGTGTAAATCCGTTCATCAGTTAGCTCCTAAAGTAATCCGTAATTGACCATCTTGTAGCCGCTTGAGTGTGTCGCCACGGCTTCTGGCATCACCGTTTCTACTTCGTCGGCCATCACGCCACGTTGCCGTTCGCCAAAGATGTCGTATTCGTAGATGCCTATGCCGAGCGGATGCGTGCCAACGCGCACGACGTTAGATTTCAAGCGGCGATCTGAAAATAATCCCGCGATGCTGCCTGCCCCGCCAATAGCCGTACCGGCTGCGCCCGCTAGGCTCCCCAACATGCCCATGCCCGCGTTGTATGCGCCGACTTGGTTGGCATAGTTCTGTTGTGCAAAGTTGCCCGCAGCCTGACCTGCTTGGAAAATCGGCGGTGGCGCTACGTTCACGCCGCTATAGCCTTGGAATTGCGGCACGCTGACCTGACCACCTGACAACAACGCGCTGATCTCATTGACGGGCATAGATCGTATGGCGGCTTGCTGTGCCAACGCTTGCTGGGCTGCCGTATTTTGGAATTGCGCTTGCGCCAACGCCTGATTATATTGCTGCTGTTGCAACGCATTCAGCGTGTTGAAGTAATCTAATTCCGTCTGCTGACGTTGCGCCAGTGCCGCATTTTGCGCGGCCTGAATGTCCATCTGCTGCCCAAAGCGCTGCTGCTGGGCGGCGTTCGCGGCAGCCTGATAAGCCAACTCCTGCTGATAGGCTTGTGCTTGCGATTGGTTGTAGAACTGCGCAAGTTCTTGCGATTCCCGAGATTGTTGCGCCTGTCGCGCCAAATTGGCTTGCTGCGCACCCACCATTTGCTGAAAGTTTTGCGCTGCCGCTGCGTTTTGCAATTCTTGTTGCGTAACGCCTTGCCCAAAAATCTGTTGCAACGCTTGGTTTTGCGCTTCAGTCTGCGCGAGCGATTGCTGATAGTTCTGTGCGATAGCTTGATTAGCCAGCTCCTGCGCCGACTGACCCATGCCAAACTGTTGCAACAACGCTTCGCGGTTAAACTGACCCGCACCTAGCGCCTGCTGATAGTTCTGCGCCATTGCAGCGTTCTGCGCTTGTTGCGACGCTAGGGCTTGCTCAAAGTTCTGCCCCATCGCCTGATTTTGCATCTGCTGCGCGGCTTGCGCCTGTGCAAAATTTTGTGCGATAGCTTGATTTGCGGCTTGTTGTGCTTGCTGTTGTGTACCAAATGAAGCCAACTGCGCCTCTTGGCCAAATTCACCCGCTTGCAGACGTTGCTGAAACGCCTGTTGCTGCGCTTGGTTCTGCGCGGCCTGCGTGGCAAGTGATGATTGCAAATCTTGTTGCGCGCCAAGGTTATAAAGCCCTGCCTGCTCCATGCCTGCACCAAAGCCCGACAAAGCGGCTTGATTGGCAAACATGGCGCGAGATTGTTGCTCGGCAAACTGCTGTTGACGCGCCGCTTGATCAAGGCTAATACCTTGCGCAGCAGCTTGCAGAATCAAATCGTTTTCCTTCTGCATTTGCGCTGACATGGCAGCGTTGTACGCCTCACCGCCCGGTCGCAAACCCTGATTGATTAACTGCGTTTGAAGTTGCTGACGCTCGGTGGCGATCTGTGGCGACAAACGCGACATAATCGCCTGCTGCGCTGTCATTCCTGCGTTAACTGGGCCTTGCGCGATACCTGAAACATCAATCTGCCCTTGTAATTGCGGGCCTTGCACAAACCGTTGGGCGTAGCCAAATTCACCCTGTTGCGGGCCGCCCGCTACGCCGCCAAGACCTGACAGATTAAGCCCTTGTAAATTTAAACCTTGCGGGCCTGCGCCAGCTAATCCGTACAAACCGCCGGATGGGCCGCCTTGCGCGGTGCCAAATGCTTGCCCGCTCGGTGCGCTTTGCGCGGCAAATTGACCCGCCTGCAATTGCCCCAAATCAGTCGGAGCGGCAGGGCCAGCGCCTGCACGACCGTAATACTCTGATCCAGGCGCCATAATTGCACCTTGAATCGGCACATCCGCCCTCGCCTGCTGGCCTTCGTTAACAGGCTGTGGTAACAAATCGGTGGGATACGCTGAAACAACTGAAAACGGTGCCGTTGGCGCGCCTTCAATTGCACCACCCGCGCCTTGTTGCAACGCTTGCGCCTGTCCCCAATTGGTGATGTTGGTGGGGCGAGAAACCGCATCGTATGGGCCGATTGCGCCATACACTAAATTAGGAATGTCTGTCGGACGAAACGCTGACGCAATACCGAGGTCACCTAATCCTGATGCCGCACCCGCTGCGGCTTTTGACATGTAAAACTGCGCGAGTTCTTGCTGCCGTAGCGCTGCCTCCGCATCAGGGTTGATGGTTTGTCTAACCGTTGGCTGCTCAATAAACGTTGTAAAATCTTCCTGTGATGGCTGCGCCCCTGCATATTGCGGGTTAGTCATCATGTTTTCGCGCCACTGCTGCATCGCCTTGTTGTAGGCGTCTGTGTCAATAGTCGGCGTCTTCGTCCAAGTCACTTCCTGCGACCCCGTGGGGCCGTAGATGTTGGGATTGGACATATAGGCCGATTGCTTGGCGGCTGCCAAGTTGGCCTCACCCTGTTTAACAGCTAGGGTGGCGTAATCAGGTGCTGGCGGCGGTGCCGGTGATTTTTTGCCCATACCTTGGCTCCAAATATCGACACCGTTCGGGTGTCTGCGTCATCAAAACAATATCTCCAGAGTCATGCGCGGCATCCTTTATCCGCGCTTCCTCGGAAAAGCCCATTTTGCTGACCAATTTAAGCGCTCGGGTATGATTGCTACTGATTGGCCCTATTATCTTATCAACTCCTGCGACGTTGTACGCATAATCGTATATCGCCGCAATATAGGTGGGCGTTACGCGGTGCCACGCAATGTGACACACCAATGACCGCCCGTTCCAATTCTCAAATACCGTCCCTGCGACCAATTCGCCGTCGCGTTCTAATCCAATGGCGACCGATCTTTCAGGCCAAAACGCCCCGTTGGTATGGTCAACCACCCAGAAGCCCACTTCAGGGCCGTTTACGATGCGCCAGCCCATCCTAATTGGTACACCACGTCAGTGGATGCCCACTCCAATGTCACGTTTTTGCTACTACTGTTGAAAACAAGACCGCCGCAATAGCCAATACCTTGGATGCCGACAAAGTTGTTGGTAATGATGATGTCAGCACCCCACACTGACTGATTCCACAAGCCAACGTCCCACAACCCGTACTGCGTTGCGACAAATGACAAGGCACCCAAATCCGCGTCGGTCTGAAAATCAACGTTCATGCCAATATCAATGGTCGGCTGGCCGTTGCTGTAGATTGTGGGTCGTGCGCGGGTAAAGTATTTTATTACTCCACGCGTCTCAAAGTAGTTAAAAGCCTGCAAGGCGCGAGTGGAAATCGCTAGATTGTCGTCGTTAAAGCCTGTAGCGCCTGATCCTGTCGTCCAAGCCTCTGCAACATAGCCATCACCGCCGAAATACGGTTGATCGTTTAACAACGCAAAACAATTAGCCGCCCAACCCGTGAATCGGCACCACGCTTTTGTAATGTTATTCATCACAAATTGCTGTTGATTGCCGACTGACACGGGAACGTTAACAATCAAGGCGTTATTGAGCGGGTTGTACAATAACCCCCATCCAAAGTTTGTTTTGTATTGTCGAGCCGCCTCTGCAAACGCTCCTTGGATTTTGTCAGACAGCGCTACTTGTGGGTCTAATCTTGATGATTGCAAGGCAGACGCAAATGGCACCAAACCATCTAGGGTCAAGATCAGCAAATCACCGCCGTACTTTTGAACGCACCGCCGAGAAATAGGCGAACCGACTACCCAAACGCCAATCAACGCCCATGTGGATGCGTTAGAAGGATCAGTGCCGCGATAAACAATGACTTCGCCTTGATCCGTAATAAATACCAAGTTGTCATCAACCCCGTAGCCTGCGTCAATCGTCCACGACGCCATTGCGACCAAGCTGCCGCCTAGATGGGCGACTGATGACAAATCTAACGTGTTGGCGGCCCCACCTACGGATGCGGTCGGCAAATACCACGCCTTCAAGGTATCTTTTTGAATAAACCACATCCTGTTTTTAAACAGGGTTGGTTGAATTAGCGTAGTTGTGGTAACGCCAGTAATTGCGGGTGAAGATACGCCATCAATGGCTGTCCAAGTGCTGCCGTCATACAGCAAGGGTTTATCAACGCCATTGGCGGCATACAAATACCCACCGCCTGCGGTCGTGATGTTGGTGTATTCCCATCGGCTATTGCTTAAGCTGCTAACTTCTGCTGCTCCAACAGCACCCGCTGTGGTGACATCAAAAATTTCACCGCTCGCCACGGCAAACATTTCATCTGTTGCCCCGGCGTTGTACACCAACAAACTCTCAACCTGACCCGTGATGCCTGTGGCATGTTTGGTAAAGCCACCCCGCAACGAAACGCTTGATACGCCGGGAAATAAATTATCTAGCGTTACCGCATCCGTTGGTGCCATGTTGGCCAATGAATCGCGCGCGTTCCAACCGCCCACAGGGGCAGGCAACGACGCTACATTGTTCGTCGTGCGCTGAATCAACCGCCTGCGAACAGGTGATGCCATTAGGTGCTACCCGTTCCATAACCGCTGTCAGGGATATTGTCGTAGCCGATCAACACGGTGCCAGGTCGCGGTGCAAACGACAGGTTAGCCGCAGCGGTGTCTTGCGCGACTGCCGTTTCAAACTCCATCAAGTAATCGCGGTACAGGGCAGTCGTGTCAAAACCCTTGGCCTCAAAATACTTGAGCTTGGTTCCCAACACCATCAATCGGTCAGGATAGATGCAAGTATCATCGTCTGACGTAAAACTGTTTTTCGGCGTACCGTCTGCCGCTTCTACCCACGCCTTGCTGCGATATTCAAACCCAAGCAATTCGCCCGCATTCGTACCTGGCCAAATCTGGAAGTATTTACCGAGCAAACGCCAGCGAATACGCGGCCCCGTGCTGATGTAGCCTGATAGCAACCATTGCCACTGCTGCGGGGATTCGGGGCCGAGCATTTCCCAGCGCTTGCTCTTGTCCCAATGCGTGCGGTTGACCGTGCTGACGTAATCCGTTGGCAAGTCATATTTCACCTTTTGGAAAATGACTTGACCACTCACCACCGTTTCTGTCGGCGCATAGTTCAGCGTAACGCTTGTTGGCCCTACGGATGTGATGTACGTTGCGTTAGGTATTCCAACGCCTTGCACCTGATAGTTGGTAGACAGGCTTGACGTATCAGCAAGACCCGTAATGGTCGCCACGCCATCCACCCATGAGCCTGTGGCGGTTGACGCTTCGGTATAGAACGTGTGTTGGCGTGTCAGTTCTCGCCAATCGGCACGACGGAGCAACTCATACCCGCACGCATTCATTAACGCTAGAAGCTGCACGACATCTTGACTGTTGTTGCCTGCGACCGTGGATGGGGTGGGGATACCGAGTTCTTGCGTACACTCGGTAATCAGTTCAACCATCGTGCTGCCCATGCTATGCCTCCATTACAGGCTCTTTAGGCGGCCTGCCACGCTTCTTGGATTCCGTCGCCATCATCGCCTGCATCTGCGCTTGCAATTCTGCCAGTTGTCGCTTGGTATCTTCTAGCTCTGCGTTACTTTCCACGCGGTTTTTGCGATTCAAGTATTGGCGTGCGCGTTCGCGTAAGCCCACGCCGCCCATGCCGACACGCTGCAACTGCGAGTCAGACGCAAGCGCCAATTGTTCCACCGTCAAAAACTTAAGGATGGTTAACTCTGCGATCTGATCGCGGTTGATGTCATCCGGCGCATCCGTCAACCATTGTGATAGCGGGGTGCCAATCTCTTGTGCAGCGCCTTCGCTTTGCTGCATCTGAAAATAAAGCCACTGACGTGGAAATCGACCTTTGTGATCGTCTCGCACCGGCTGGTCAATCACGTTAGTCTTATCGCCCGGCGCTTGAATTCGCACATAAGGGTTGCCCTTGTTGGGGCCATCCTCGCGCAAGTAAAACTCAACGTGCAGTTGGGCGTCGGCGTTATTGATGTCGCTATCTAATGGCATTGTCCTACTCCTGTGGGGATTACAGGTTGTTGACCTGTGTTACGGTACAAATGATTGAGGGAGTCGCCGGCCATACGCTTGTGGCGCTGGCCGCTAAAACTACAACGTTAGGGTCATCTGCCGCCCACATTAATTCTACATAATGCGTGGGTTCTAGCTGGATAACAAAATTCCATGCCGCAACTTGACGCGCCGCAGTGCCTTGTAGTGTCAATGTGGTGGTGGTGTTTGGCACGTTCGTGCCGTTTTTGCGTAGCCAGATATAAACATCGGCTGCGCCGCCTGACGCTTTATCTAACTGCGCTGAAAATTGCACGTTGTAGACGCCTTGGTTGTCTACCACTAACCGCGAAGAAGGCGAACCGATAGACACGCCGTTACTGCTGTCTGTCGTGTCAAATGTCATCGCGTATGCCGTATTGATACTTACAATGGTTTGTGTGGTGGTGTCTGAAAATGCGCCGTAGTGAAGAATTGGCACAGAGCGGCCAAACGCCTGCAGTTCTTCCCACAACGTATTGGTCACGGCATAAAACATGGCCGAGCAAGTACTGTTTATGGTTCCAAAACCCGCCGTATTAATTGTGCTGTTTGTATCATACGGGTAAACCGTCAGTGGATTTGCGCCACCATTTCGCACAATGATGGTTTCGCCCGCTTCCGTTGGCGGCAATTTGACGCCAGCGCCTACGCCGGTCGTTGTGACATTGTTATAAACATAACTAATTTGCGTGGCATCGCCTGCTGACGTGCCAGCGGCGGTCACACTTGCGTTACCATCGCCGCATATTGCGATGGTGGACAGGCTGTTAACGCCTGATCCTAATACGCGAGAAGGAATGGCCATTATGCTGCCTGCGCCCGCTCACCACGAACGCGCATAATTTCAGCAATCAACCCTGGGCCTTTAACGTCTACCGTTATATCGCCCATCACGTCAAATAACTTTTGGAATTCGTTAGCCTGTTGGGCCATCGCCATATTACAGTTGAACTTTTTGCCGCTTGGGCCACCTACCCAAATGTCAATGGCAGGGCCGGTATGCTCGCCCGTGAAACGTTTTAATCCATCCGCTCGATTGCAACTGTCATAGCCATACATCACAAAGTTGCGAAAGCCGAGCAAATAGCCAATGTTGATAGCGCGCAGTCCCGAGGTCGTCCCACCGCCCACAGCAAGTTTGCCAGGCCCAACGGCTTGCATTTCAGGGCCATCTGCCCATGAATGCCACAACCAAACATTTTTACCCTTTAAATAGTCAAACGTCACCGCAGGGCAACGCGATGCCACCATGTACACCGTGCGTGCATTGGCTTTTTGAATGCCGCTAGTGCGATCACGCGGGTCAAGGTTGACCCACATATCCGGCTCAACGCCGTTATCACATAAAAAATCGTGCGCTGCTTTGATTGCCACAATCGGCAAACCTGCGCGACGGTGCGCCTTGATGTCATCAATAAAGTCAGGCATTGACCACCCGCTTGCCACTAGCACCATCGTGCCGTTGTGCTTAATCGGAACGGGCGTTAATTCTGGTAGACCACGGGCAAGCGCCGAGCGGATGTTGGTGCATAACTCCTCATCCGTTCCCGCCGCCTGCACCGTGATCTCCAGAGGGTGCATCGTTAAGACCCGACAACGCCCGTGGCGATGTGCGGATAGCCCGCAATGCAGGTGACCGCAGAGGCCGAAGCCGCCGAGGTCGTGGCCACAAGGCCCGCCACCAAACCGCCGCTTACGGTCGCGTCATCCAAGACGCCGCCCGTTGCGGTGGTAAACAGCGGTACCGACGGCTCGCAGGCCGTGGCAACGCTGACACGCGGTTTGCCGCCCAACTGCACCCAGCCGTAATAGCCCGAGGCAATGGACACTTGAGCAAAGCCAACTGCCTTGCTCGCCGCTGCGTTGGTGGTGGTCAACGGCACAACCGTATCGTTTACGAGAACGGAAACCGCCGCGTAAGCCGCTACAGCCGAAGCCGCCTGTACATACACCGCCTGACCGCCATCGTCCAAGTTCACGGTCGTGCCGAGATTAAACTGTGCGGTGTCGTCGGTGAAGCCGAGTGCCACGCCAATGACGTTAGATGTTGAAATTGCCATTTTCGTGTACTCCGTTAAGCAATCAAAACGCCCTGGAACTGACTACCCGAGCAGGTCAAGTTGCCTGCCCAGCCAATCAATTTCACGATGGCGTCTTGGTTGACCGCCTGCCGCTCGCCGCCAATCGGCACAAAGTTACGATCTTTGTGTGGACGGAAATGCAGGTACTTGGTGTTGAGGAACCACATGTGGTTGGCGTTGCCTGACCCGCTGTTGTAGGTCGAGGAACCGATACCACCGTCCAACACCACGTCGGAGGCCATACCGGCACCGTAGTACTTCAGCGAGGCAAAGCCCGCGCCTGCGAGGCCCGAACCACTCTCGGTGATACGCTGAATCGCCTGAAGCGATTGCAGGTAAAAACGATAGTAGTTGTTGTCAGCCACGATTAGGTCAGGCTTGTCGGTGCCACGCACCAACTGCACTGCCAAGGCATCCATGTAGCCCTGAATGGTCGTGTTTGACACAGCACCCGCACCACCGCCATCAGCGGCAGCCGAGAACTTCTTGCTCTGCCAGAACGTCCACACAGCGCGATTGATGCCGCCGTAGGTTCCCGTAGTCGGGTCATCCGGCACTGCCGCAGCAAGACCCGTAAGGTTCTTACCCGCATTGCCCGTGCCGTCGCCGTACAGGTCACCGCTGATGCGGTTCGCTAACTGCGCTTCAGCCACCGACATACGACCATCAAGCAGGTCAATAATGGCCTCCTTGCCCGAGTTCTGGATCATCTCCAGACCCGAAATGGTCACCGCACTGGCGTACTGCGTAATGCTGAACTGGGCAGCCGAAATGGGGCTGTTCTGTCCCACGTTCAACACCTCGTAGCCGCTGTACGAGTTGGTGTTGTTGGTTGAGTCATCGTTGTACATGATTTCTTGCAAAATCACGTTACCGCCCGAAAACGTTTTCACGTTCCCGCGCTCCTTCAAGCGACGAAGCAACGCATTGTTGTTCGTCACGTTATCAGCAAGCTCACCGCTACGGCTCTGGATCGTAGTAGCGATGATGTCGCTGATACTAGAGTTGGCCCATGCCATGTTTTTACTCCTTGATCAGTTAATTAAAAACGCTCCTCGATTTCGGCAAATGCCTCTTCGAGTAACGCACGACGGTCGCCGCTCTTGGGAGCCGTGTTTACGCCGGGTGTGGCGCTTCTGACACTCACCGCTGCTGCGCGTGCAGTTTTGGCTGCACGGTTTTGCTCTTTCGCCTGTTTGCTCGCCGCTTCAGCCTGTTGGGCTTTTTGCACCGACTCAAACAAGTTGAGATCGAGTCTGATGGCCTTGTCATACGCTTCGTCCAGCGTCTGCGCGATTCCGCTCTGTAGAAGCTGGATCATCGCAGGGCGGGCTTCTTCAAAATGCTCGGCCTTCAAACTAAATTGGTTAATCTCGTTTAGCAGGGTCTGATTTTCTACCATTTCCTGCTGCTGTTTCCAGCCCATGACTTCGCCACGGACTTTATTCAATTCGTTCTGTAATTGCCATACAAGCGGATCAACGCCCTGTTGTGGCGCTGCGCCTTGCGGAGCGGGCTGCTCCTGCATCGCACCCAAGTTAATGCCATACGACTGCGCTAGCTGCATAAAGTATTGCGCTTTTGCTTGCGGATCGCTGTTGCGGAGCTTGTGGTCGGCCTCCATCAGCGCCGCCACGGCTTTATCTGGCGTTAACCCTAACCCTTGGATGGTCGTCATGTAAGGCTCTATGGCCTCTTGCATCGCATCCGCAAATTGCGCCTTTGACATGACCGATTCGACGCCCTCGCGCATCTGTTGCTCGCGCTGCCAGGCGTACTCTTGCATCTTTGGGTCAGCCTTTGCCCAAACTTCGTGATAATCCTTTTTCCACGACGCAGGAGGCCGACGCCATACAGGCGGCTCGGCTTCGGGTTCGGCCTCGGGTGCTTCTTCTTTCGCCGCTTTTGGCGCAAAGCGACCCTTTTCATCGCGTCCAATGTTCTCAATCGGCTCACCGCGCTCGGCGGCCTCTAATCCCGCCTCCAACATCTCTCGGCGGTCAATGACTTCAGCCTGTGGGGCGTCGTCTCGTTCTTGCTGCTCGTCCACGTTACCGGCTCCTGTGGGGATGGGTGAAATTGGCGTGCTGGCGCAACTCGCGGATGAGGCGGTCGGCCTGATCGTTGGTCATTCGGGTGTTGACCATGTGTTTAATGCGTTCTAGCCGCGTGTTCTTTTCAGGCTCGCGGCGAATGTGCTTGCTGGGATCGTCGTTGCCCACTTCCTCGCAACCGTTTGCCTTTAAATGCCTGCGGTGCTGCGAGCGTGACGTAATCATCGACCCATCAATCATGCTCTTGTAGGGCGTGATATCGCCTTGAACGTAGTGATAGCGACCCTTCGCATCCTTGCGCCGTTCCACTAACTCGCCGTCCATGTAGACGTAGGTGCGTTTCATTGGGATAGCGGTGGCTCGGGTAGGGTTTTACCCATCTGCGCGATGATGAGCTTGGTTTGTGCGTCCAAATCCGCTTTGTATTTGGCGGCGGCTTGATTGGCCTGTATTTCGGCAGCCTTCAGCCGTGCCTCGAAGTCTAGCTTTTGCTGCTCCATCGCCAATTTGGCTTGGTTACGCATCTGCTCCATCTGCATCTGATGCTGCATCTCGGCTTGCTTAAGTGCCGATTGCATCTGCATCTTACTTTGCTCCATCTGACCCTTGGCCTGCATCTCGGCTTGCTTGCCCTGCTCCTCGCCATCTGGCCCACGTTGCGCGGCAGCCTGCGCGAGTTGTTGCAGCGTGGCATCCAGCTGCCCTTCAATGGGTCGGGCCGCCTTAAACGCCTGCATACCAAAGCGCAGTAGTTCCATCATCATCGGCACCATCTCGGGTGACGCCTGACCGACCGGCAATGCTTGCGCCAAGAAGCCCCCGAACGCTTGCAGGAACTGCAACCGATCCTGCTTCATCTGGTTCTCATCCAGCAGCACCAAACTGTCAGCGGCAATGTCTACGCGGAAATTGCGTAGTGGCTTGTCTTTCAGCAACTCTAGCGCCTGCGGAATCAACTGCTGGTCAGCGGGCGTCATCTGTTGCGCGGCGGCATACGCCAAGATCGTCTCGGGCTGAAAGTGCATGCACATCACTTGCGCTTTCAGCCGAATTAACTCTGATGCGAATAGCGCCACATCTTCTTGCAGCGACCGCAACCTTAATCCTGCGTATTGCCCTTTGATTTGCTGCGCCGTCGCGGTTTCCGACGCCGCTGTCGTGCCTCGGATGATGTCGCTGATGCCCGTGATTTCGTAAATCTGGGATTTGATGTCCTCTCTGGCTCGGTAACACTGCAAGAGTGCGTTTGCAAGACTGTCAAGCGGTAGGAGATCAATGCTGCCTTTAAGGCCGCCCTTCTCACTGAAAGCCATCCACTTATCCACGGGTATAAGTGCATTGTTGTCCCCTTCGGTCATCAATCGTTGTAGCGCGGGCTGGCTCGCGTCATACACACCGCGCACCCGCAGCGCCTTGACTAGCCCATCAATTCTGTCTGACAGGATATCCAACTCCATCGCCTGATCTTGATAGAGAATAAAATCAGGCACCGGCACCAACGTGTCGCTGGTCGTCGTCGCGTACAGCGGTTTGGGACACGGGAAAAAACCCTCAAGGCCGAGCGGGTCATCGCGCACATCAATGATCTGTGGCATGCCCTTACAAAACCAATAAACCTTCTGCGTTTCCTTATCCCAAAGCTCGCAGATTTTGGCGCGGTTATAGGTACGCTTTGCGTCATTGTAAGCGTTGAGCGGCTCTGGCCCTTGGTCGAGCGGTATCTTGCGCGCCATCTCCTCGCCAAAACGCTCTACCAGCGCCTCGCGGGTCATGTACACCCAGCGCCATACTTGCGCCACCTCGTCCCATGTGCGCGCCTGTGAATGCCCAAAATCGCGCCAATGCACATAATCAGTTGGCGCGCATTCGTACTCAATGCGTTCCATGCCCTCGGGTGAGCTTTCGCCCTGCTCAATCGCAGACGTGATGCTGAAACCGTCATCGCCTAGCCCAATGGGGGCGACATGCGGCTCATAACGCACCCATGCTGTGCCGCGACCGCCCAAAAAACGATCCTCTACGGCATAGGCCATCGTGTTACGAAAGTCAGGGTAATGCTCAATCTCAAAGTCAATAGCCCGCTCTAGCAGTTGTCCTGCCACGCGGCCTACGGGGTCGTTGTCGCCAAAGCGGCGGCTGATGTCGGCCTTTGGCAGTTTGGCGTAGACGGCAGGTTTTAGCGTCTGCACGTTTGACCACAACACATTGAACCTTGCCGCCTCGTTACCGCCCTGCCCACGGCTATCGTCGCGGTAACGCTTAATAATCTTCTTCGTGCGCGCCTGCCATTTGGCGTACTCGTTGTCGTACTGCGCGACGGTCTTGAGGTACTTCTCTAGCTCGCGGCTCATTGGCTCATCCATTACGCATTCCCCTTGGCCGTTTTCGCTGACTCCTGAAACGCCTCTGCCGTCGGCGCCCCTGGCTCACCTGGCTTACGGGTACGCTCCACAGGGCGACCCTCACGACGTTGCCGCGCCTGTCGCTCCTGCTTCGCCAGAATGTTGGCGTAGAGTCCAGGTTTCCTATGCGTAGTCACTAAATAAGCCCACCACCGTCATGGACGCATTCTGGCTGCATTCGGCAGTAATCGCGCCGCTTGTGGCCACGTTCAATTCCACGCTGTAACTGCCGATAGGCTGCGTGGCGGGAATGGCAACAAGTGTCGTGCTGCCATCTTTTAAAGTCGCAGTTGCTTCCGTGTTAGCTGCAACGTTCACCACCACGCGATGAATGAATGCGCCTGCGGCTCCAAACGACGTGCTAGACGTTGCCCCCACGGCAACGTAGTTATACCGATTGACATTCGCAATGCTCATATCCTTGCTCTCCTGCTAACGGTGCGGTCGTGAACCTGCCACATGTCGTTTAGGGTCACGGTGTTTTCTGGCCCCACCATCAGCGGTTTAATTTCAGGCGCTGGGGGCTTGTCAGCGACTTCAGACCATGATACCGCAACCATGCGAAAAGCGTCAGCGGGGTGCGATGTCCAATCGTGCTTTGGGGATTGCCTGAACGCTTTTTTATCTTCGTCGTATTCACGTTGATATTGACGTAACGCCTCAATGCCATCGCGGCAGCGTTCTGCATCAAACCACACACGCGGCAACATTAGGCGGGCAGCCTGTATCCCGCTCTGCACGCCAATGTCAGGCACCACCGCGAGCTTGGCAATGTCTAGGTGACTCGCTAGCTGCTCGATGACGCTGCGACCTGTCTGCAAGCTCTTTGCCCGAGCGTCGTGCGGTAGGTAATGCTTCGCATAGGTATACGGCTTCTGCAATACGGCGCTTGCAATGTCGTGGATGTCGGCACCGCTCACGGCATAGAAATCAATCACGCGAATCTCGCCACGCGCCACTTGATAAAACCAGATCGCGGTGTCATCGCGGTAACCCAAATCCCAACCCGTGAACGTCGGCAAGTTGGGGTCGTATGGCACATTCGTAATACGCCCTTGGTCTTCCGCTTCACGCATTTCTCGTCCCCAAAAAGCACCGAGGATCGCAGCCTGAAAGCTGCATTCATATTCCTGCAAGTACTGATCCTCGGCCAATTGCGCCTTGGCAGCGGCTAGCTCGGTCGCTGGGAGAATTCCGCTCGTTGAAGCGGGAAGGCGCAGCAGGAACCACTCGTCGGGGATTCGAGTGGCAATCTCATAAATTTCCCAAAACTGATTCTTGCCCTTGGGCGTTCCGCCGAACACGCCCCACCCCTGTTTATCAGACAACGCTGGGCGAATAACGTTTCCAAACACGCTCGGCTTAAAGTCACCGTATTCGTCCATGTAGACGCCCGAGAAGCCAAGGCCGCGCATCGCGTCGGCATTGTCGGCACCGTACAAACGTATCTGGCTGCCGTTCACCAGCGTCAGCGTCAGTTCTTGCTCGTTAATGCTGGTCAAGATCGGTTGGGCAAACTCTTTAAAGTATTGCCACGCCACGGCTTTTGCTTGCGAGCGATATGGGGCGATGTAGGCAAATAGCCCACGCTCGCCCTGATAGGTAATCGCTGCTCGAATCATGTCGTTCACGGCGGCCACCGTCTTGCCTGCGCGACGATGGGCGACCAGGCATGCCCAGCGCTGTGTGCGCTCATGGAAGGGCATGAACGCCTTACGTGGGCGGTAGGGCAGGATTATTCGGGAGCCATCCATTGCACTTGCATTTTAATCGGCTTGCCGTCGCTGCCCGTGTGTTCCTGCCGAGCAAGCTTTGGAACGTGGTACTCCAGCAGGGTGCTAAAGCAATCAAACGCAGCTTGCGGCCCCCTCTCCTCTGCGATCTGATCTAGCCACCCTTGTAAGCGGTCAGCGTTGCCGTCAACAAACGCTGCAATCGCCTCTCTGGCGGCCAGAGTCGCTTTGTTAGGCGTTCCCGCCTGCCTGCCTCCTGTTTTCTTTCCTTTCGCCATCTGTCTTGCTCTACTTTAGATCATTAGTGAAACAATATCACTCCCGCGATAGGATTTTGACCTTCTTTTCCTCGCCCGGAAACACCACAAAGTTGCGGGTGCCGCCGCCACCTTGGCCTCGGCTGCCTGCGTCTAGGTATTGCATGCCGGGTATTCCTGCCGCACGCAACCGTTGCGCTGCTTGCTCGCCGCCGCCTAGTGTGTTGTATAAGTCAGCGCCACCCCCGCCACGAATGCCCGCACCCGGAGCAGCAGAGCCGCTCATCATTGACATAATCCAATCTTGGTCTGTGGTGCGCGGATTGTACTTGCGGATAACATCATAAATTGCGTTGTGATCGGCATTGGGGTTGTCTGCATCCAATTGCTTGAATAATTTAAACGCTTCATCGCCGGTATTTGGTTTTGCCCCGACCGCCATATCCTCGGCTAATTTCCTACTTTTTGGCGATAGTTGTGCTGTATACGCTTTCCATTCGTCATCAGAATTCAGCAATGCGCGCAAAACCTTGGGCTGCTCACTCAACGGCTTATCCCAATCCAGCATCCGATCTACCATTTCGTCGGGTAGGTCGGCGGTGTAAAGCGCGCCTTTGTCAGCGTGGCTAATTTCTTTTTGCAACTGTTTGAACAATTTTTCGCGTTCACTTCCCGGCTTAAATTGTTTCGGAACTTTGCCTTCTGGCCTAATTAAACCCGTCACCATGTCATCCATAACGTAATCCGCGACCAACGATGGTCGGGCAACGTCATCCAAATAACCGGGGTATTGAGCGTTTACCAAGTCTTGAATTTCTTGCCGAGTCAAGTTGGTTTTATCACCAAATCTAAAACCGCGTTCAGACGCTAACGCTGTTTGGTAACTTTTAGCCACATCTGGGCTTTCGGCAAAGTAAATCCCATGCCCATACGCCTGTGCGCCTTCACCCGTACCAATCTTACTAGCGTCGAACTCCTCAAAGCGGTGCGGGCTACCGTGATAAACGTCAATTTCCTGCATGACGGGCGTTTTGCGAAAACGAACGGGGTTCACCATTTCGCCAATGACTTCACCCGCACCCAGCGGGCCGCTCATCGCTTTGTCAGCGGTGTAGCGCAGTGCGTCAGCAATCAGCGAGGGATCGCGCACAACGCCTTTAACGGTTTCATAAGTTCCTTTCACCGTGCCGATTGGGTCGGTTAGCAACGCTTTGCCGCCTTCCAAAATGTTAACGCCTGCCTGCCCAAGCCCTGACGACAAGTTTTCTAGGTCGCTGCGTAGGCTTCGGCGTGGCTCGGTCGTTGGCGCAGAATCGTCAATGACCGGCACCGACTCCATCATGCGGCGTCGGCGTTCTTCCTCGTAGGCAAGGGCGGCAGCTAAACGTTGACGGTCAGCGGCCATCAGGCTTTGTTCCTGCTGCTAATGGCTTTGGCCTTGGCTCGGGCGTCCTCCTTGCTTGAGGCTCCCCACGCCCTCAACGCAAGGGCTAGGCGTGTAGGCTTACCGTCTTTTGCCATCGGCCCTGGCATATTGCCCATGCGAGCGAGAAAAGAGGCTCGGCGTGGGTTGTCGCCTGATTTAACCGGCGGCTTTAGCGTCCCGCCTGTCTCGGCCTTATAACTAGCGCGACCCTTGGCGTTGAGGCCGCCCTTTGGGTTTTTGCCCTCGCTACGCGTCCACGCGGCTGTCACTTAAACCGCTCCAATTTGTAGAGCAACGCAGCAATCTCGCCTACGATCTCGTCCACAATGTTCTGTAAGTCGGTGTCTTTTGGCAGATCGCCTCGAATGCCCTTCACAAACGTCAACAAGCTGTCGGCATATTTCGCCGCGTCCTTTTGTACTTTAAAGCCATCAGGGTAATCGTCTAGTGGAATGATGCCGTGATGCCCCTGATACGCCTCGGCGTACTTGTCGGCCAAATCCACAATGTTTTCGTAGTAATGCCCAAGTGCCTTATGCGCCGCGTAACTTGCGGTCTGCAAATGCAAAAAATGCGCGGCAGTGCTGCTATGTAGCAATACGCCTATAAATTCGGCGGCGTCCTTGTGACTCATTGCGGCGTCAACCTTAAGTTTGGCAAGATGATTGCAGTCGTAGCATCACCCGAAACATAGCGTCCTGTCAATCAGGTCACCGACGACCGAACCCCTGATGCCTAGCGCTGCTTCACAATTGCTTTCCATTTAAGAACTTGTTCTTTCGTTGCTTCCGTGACGTGACGGTGGCATTTGCAAATCCTCACAGCATCTAATTCAAAGTTTGTTTTGTTAGGCGATAGGTGTTGCATCCAATCAGCAATCAACCAGATCGCAAAATTTTCTGCCGTTGGCGGTACTGGCATTAGATCATTTAGCAACTTGCCTTCGAGCTGCATAACCCGTTCGCCAAATGAATCATCAATCTCTTTTTCATCGCGAGTAAATCCGTGCCAAGGACTAAATTCCCAGTGATTGAATATCAGGGTGATGCGCCATTCGTGTTCGTGAATCTGCGCTGAATCAGGATGCTTACTTACACCAGACAAATGATGCGATGCATTAACGATATAAGTGCATTCTTTCCGGGCTTTAGGCCAGTTCATATCAAATCCTGCTGCTTCACTTCGCCTTGGATGACGCTCAATACATCTTTCAGCATGTGATCATATTGGCTCAATCCTGACCCATCGATGCTGTCAGCAATACCCAGCCATTGCTCTGCTCTCGCTGATGTATTAACCCTGCCGACATGAACCCACTTATCCAAGATCTTCGCCGCTTTGCACGCTGCAAATGCTTCTTGTGAGATCTTGAATGCATCTGATCCACCGACAAACACAGCTGCAATTCGATCCCACGGGATCGTTAATTCACCAATACCGTCTTGCAACACAAGCGCGATAGGTAACTCGGCAAGCGTATATTCAAACCGCTCAAATAGCTCAAGCGTTCTTCTAGCGTCCCCAACAATATCAGGCGCACACACAAATACAGGTGGGTTTTCTCTCGCTTGCTCTACAAGCGTCATCCATTCGTTACGCTTGAATGTCTTGAAGCATCCGTTGTCCAAACCATACGGAACGCCAGCCAAAGCGTAACGGGTCAGCGGAGTGCGTAGCTGCCAAAATTCATATCCGAATTGCTCGGTTCGTTCTGCGATGTTTGCCGGCGATTTGTCCAACATAATTTTCATCGCATTAACTCCGGCCTAATCGCCAGCATCCAGCGTTCCATTAGCTCGCGCACCGTTTCTTCGGGGTCGCGGGCCACATAAAACTCGCCACGTTGTTCGAACAACGTGCGGAACATTTCTTGTGCCTCACGCAACTTGCCTTTCGGCATCTTGATTTCCACCCAGCACACCCACGGTGTACTGTCGGGCAGTGCGCGGGTCACCAATTTGTCAGGGATACCCTCGCCCGCCTTACCGTAATCAATCACCGTAAACCCCGCTTTGCGTAGCGCCTCACTGATAATTGCGTCATTACCGTCGCGTCGAGCGGCGTGTCTCATCGTTTTTTAAGCACCCAGAGCTTGTTGGTGTAGCGCATTTCCGACCACATGCCTCGGCCTGTGTCCATCATTCGCAGCAGTTCGTCAAAAAACTGCATCAGCAACGCTCGGTTGTTCGCCAAGTTCTGATTAAAGTGCTTATTAAATTTATCTCGGTACGCGTCGTTGTAGGTGCAGGACATATCTTCAACCACATAAAACCCGCCTGGTCGCACCCATTCTTGCGCTACCAGCATCGTGCCAATGATGTCCTCAACGATATGGCTGCCGTCATCGACGAATAAATCCACAACGCCGAGCGGATGCGGGTACTGGCGAACGTCCTCAATGTGAATTTGCACGTTTTCCAAATCTTGGCACAACGACGCGCATTCGGGTCGTATGTCAAACCCTTTAATCCAGCTGTTCGGTAGGTAGTTTGCCCACATGCGTAGGGAGGCACCGCACGCGACCCCCACTTCCACCACGGTCAGCGACTCCTTTCGACCCCCCAGCTCGTCGATCAGTTGGGTGTAGATGTCGGTGTAGTTGTGCTTGATTTTGCCTTTGTCCGACCCGTAGAGGTCTGCGAGGCCCGTGAGCGATATTTCCGTAAGGTCAACTTCGCCCGTTTGCGGCGTGTATTCTTGCGGCGTGACGGTATCAAGGTAACGACGAATACCTCCTCGCTCCTTGCCTCGTTGATCAATCGGATTAGCCATATTTTCCACCAGATTCTATTACTCGGTAATAACTTTGGCCCGATCTCGGATTCGTATA
>Ga0208644_1000684_pt1 | contig 30046 bp, 70 predicted proteins | sample VirMetDEL_Nov_18_FD_184517 | JGI IMG/M metagenome (GOLD analysis project Ga0208644, IMG submission 184517) | Aqueous microbial communities from the Delaware River and Bay under freshwater to marine salinity gradient to study organic matter... | ecosystem: Environmental > Aquatic > Marine >...
TTGTGAATTTTTTTTCACAAGGTTGGTTGGTTGTGAAATTTATAGGGTACCCCCCTTTTGTTAACAATAATTTAATATGGATAAGTTGTTATGGGGTATGGGGTTGTGTTAGTATTAATAAATTATGTATGATTTACAAAGTTATTTAGGCAAAATGTCTGCAGGTTTAACTACTCACAAGAGACTAGAAGAATCAAGATATGGAAAAGCTAAAAAGAAAAAAAGAATAAACCAAGTTTCTTCACACGCAAACTTTCACTGTATAAATTATAATTTAACTGAGGACGACTTACCTTAATAATTCTTCCATAATTATTTGTTTAGGTAGAAAGTTATAGCAATAGTAAGAACTAGAAAAAGTTGGATTACCCATACTTTTTCCATTCATTATATAAGCTACCCTTTTATCAAACATTAATAATTGCAAATCTTTATCTTTAAATAGTTGTTTTGGTGCTGCGTCATTTAACCAGGTGTTAGACATTAGTAATGCAAATGGTTTTTCAAAAGAAAGTGCTTTTTGAAATATTAATCTTTTATTAGTAAATGGTGGATTAGATACAATTACATCCCAACGAGCAGGTTCATAATCATAAAAATCTAAACCTTGATCTATATGGCTAGAAATAACTTCGTGTGTGCTAGATATTTTTTTAACAAATTCACTATAGCCTTTATCAAAAGGACACCATACTATAGAACCTTCAGGGATATATTTTAATATCGGATCTACTGCATAGCCTGGCGTATAGCATTCATCATTGCGACCAGGAGAATACAAAACTTTACCACTATCTAAACCCCATTTTTCGTTCATACTTCATTACCCAAATACATCGCTAAAATTTTAGCACCCTTTTCATATCTTTTTGCTGCTCTCATAGTATAGTTTTTGTTGTAAACTTTATCGTTTTCTTTAGATAAACCCCACATACCCCAAAACAAAGACCAAAATATTATTAGAGGTTGCATATCCCTAGTAGGTGCATTTGTGTTAATAAAATATCTTTTTACAGGTTGATTATCTTGATACATTGCGTAGAAGTTACATATATCAGACATAACAGGAGACATACCAGAGTATTCGTAATCAATAATTAAATTGGTCATAGTAAAGTTTTCTATAGCAGGATCATTATGTGAAAACTCTAACCTATCGTCATTATCTGTAATAAAAAACCTTTTGTAGAAATTTTCTACCCAATTCAGTTCCTTATCCCCAAACATATTGATTGTTCGAAAATAAGCAAATGCTATTTCATAATTAAAAGCGTTCATACCTGATAAACCTGAACCATTTAGTTCGTTTAAATTGTGTATTGCTTGTGTTATATATTCAGTTTGTAATTCTTTTTCAGTCAAAAATATTTCACTTGATAATGTGTTGTTAACCATAAGACCTGTTTCTTGATTGAAGTAAAGAGGCAATGGAACAAAGTCTAAAATTTTATGTGCTTGATTCATATTAAAGTATTCGTTTTTTCTATTAAAAAATATTTTTTGTTCGTTTCTAGGTATGCGAATAAAAAATTTCTTATATCTTATATTGATATTTGTATGGCTGTTAATAATTTGATAGTTACTTTTAAAGTCTTCAAAGGCTACATCAGTTATTAAGTGGCTGATCTCTTCATAAGTATCTTGTATAATTTTATGGTTTATTTCTTTTTTCATAATTTTCTTTTTCTTTTATTACAAGATACCTAGTAAGAGCTTCCATAGGGTGTCTAATGGCGTGAGAAACCAACTTAACCCACGCCATTAAACTTCCCAATTTATATTTGACCTGTAAAGTAATATCCTTCAGGACTTGTGTACCCTTGAATATCTGCACAAAAATCCCAATTAGTTGCAGGGTAAGTGTAGCTATCATTGTAAGTACTGTTGAAAATATTCCACGCAAGTAATCTATAAATATCTCTAGGTGGTTTTTGGTTGTTTCTAGTAAATGTTTCACACTCATCAATTATCTTTTCTAAGTGTAGTAGAGTTTTGTAAGAAACGAGGCCATGTCTGCGAACACCTCCTTGGTCTCCATCATAATATTCGAAAGTAAGATCTTTTTTAATAGGCTTTGTTAAAAAATAACTAACACGACTAGCAGCATATTGACCACCATTTTCAGGTATTACGCTCCACATATCGTGTGTACAACTAACTTCGATAGTTTCATCTGTAGCCTTAAAAGATATCCACACTTCTGTGCCTTGAGCATTAACGCCTAATAATCTTTTGCCACCAAAAAAGCCATACTTATCTAAAAGCTTTTTAGCATTGTTTATTTTTTCTTGTTTGATTTTTTGCTTATTACTCATAGGTTCTACATTATGTATTACCTCTGGTTTCGGCTTCATTGTATTATTACTGTTTATCATAGTTCTCCTTTGTAATTTGCATTACATATTTATTTCCTTTAGAAGTTTCCCTCTTGTTTGTTCTTGTATAACCTCTCCACATCCAATAATCTAAATGTCTAGTTATTGCACTTAAAGAAGCTAAATTTAATATATCAAACGCATAATACTCTACAATATCGCTAGCGTGATTGCCTTGTCCTTGTTTTCTGTATTCAGGTTTGATATAAATAGACTTGATCCTACCTCTAGCATTAGACATAAGATACAAACCTATACAGCCTACAGGCTTATTATCGTCAAATAAACCCCACCAAACTGTATTTTTACTATTTTTTACTGTGTTTTTGGTAGATTTTGCTATATTTTCTAATTCTGCAATGTCTTCCCACACACATTTTTTCCATTCCATACTAATTAGACTAAGTAGTTACAAAAAGGTTACAGGTTTTTTTATTTTTTTTCTAAAAGTTCTAAAAGATCCTCTTTTTTGAAACCTTTTTGATTAATAGCTTTTTTAATAGACTTTAAGCTTCGCTCAATAACAGCCTTTTTGTTCTGCCAATCTATATAAGCAGCGTTGTTATTATCTAACTTACTTGGTTCAAATAATGTATGTTGAAACAACATAGTTTCTACCTGTCTTACTTGATCTAAAAGAATTGCTTTTATATCTGTTTCAGTTAAATATTCTAATTCCATTACTCTTCTTCTCCTAACATAACTTTGTTGCCACAATCGTAGCAAATTTTATGTAGTTCATCTAAAACGCCTAGCAATATACCATCTGTTCCAGAGTGGACAATACCACTATCGTTTTTTCCACATCTTCCACATACTGTATCTTTATCGTACATTATTCTCCTTTCCTTAAACTAAAAGAATGTTCTTTAGGCAATAGATCATAATCTAAATGACTTTGGTTGTCTGTCATATCTAATCTAATTCCATTCTGTCTTATTATTCTAAAATACTTCTTTACTCTAAAAACTTGATTATCTAATATGTCTTTTGCTCTTGGTTTTTCAGCAGCAATATCTTTTACCCAAGTTTCTGCACGATTAATAATCTCATACACATTTTCAAACTCAACTTGTTTCCAACTTTTAAATCTATTGTTGTGATAGTAAGTCCGAGCTAATGCCCAGGAGTAAATGTTACTTGGTCGCTTTGCCATATTTTTTCCCATCTTCTATTGGGTACCACGCTTTGTTGTACTTCCAATCTTTAGAGTTTCTTGCTGTCAAAACTGAATCGCTTAATAACAGCTCCACTTCAGTACTTGACATACCTAATTCATATTCTAGTTCTTGTTCTGTCATTTTGTATTCGTTTACTAAAATTTTTGCTATAGCTTGCATACCATTGGAAGCGTGAACACCTTTAGCTCTATTCATACGAATTGTATAAATCATTGCTTGTCTATCGTCAATATCTAGCACAACTACAGGAACTTTACCTTCGTACTTATCAACAATCGATTTAACATCTTGTGCAATACGCCATCTATGAAATCCATCAATAATGATATTATTTTTGTTAATAATAATTGGCTGAACCCAACCAAGCGACAACATATTATTAACAAGTAAATCATATTCTGCTTTAAGAACTCTGTTAGGGTTCCAATGATTAGGTTTTAAATCTTTAGCATTAACTATTTGAATATTAAATACAGGATCATTCTCCATAGTGAAAGATTTCGTTTTCTTCTTCTCCATAACTAGATTTAATGACCTTAGGTAAAAAGAACATAACAGGATAGTTTTCTTTACTGTCCCACTCTCCCAAAAGATTACTTGAAAGCTCCATAGATCTTATTTTTGCTAATCTACTTAGAGCTTCAGTTAGATTTTTCTTTTCAATTTTTCCATCCATTGTTACAAAAGATTCGTCTAAAAAATTTTCATCTAGCATTAATTCCTGGGCAATAGATTGCTCTATACCTGTCGCATCATAAACTGCAACATATTTGTTATTTTTTAAAGTAAAACCCATAAAGGCATCGTGGTATTCAGTATAAATGACTGCATCAGGATTTAATTCTTTTAAATCCCAATACAAATCTTCTTCAAAATTATTTTCCATCTATACGATCCATTATATCTCTTCTCTGTTCGTACTTGCATACTTCACAGAGAATCTCATTATCCTCAGCAAAAAATTTAGATTTACAAAGTAGGCACTTCTTCATTTTCTTCTCTAACCCCACTAATATCTAAATTTAAAGAATTGATAGTGTATTGTAGATATTCTTTTTCTACTAACTCTAAAGCTTCTTCTTCATTGTCAGCCATAATAGTTTTATGTCCATTTATGAATACTTTAAATTTTTTCATTATTTTTCCTTTCCCAACAATCTACACAGCAAACCAATACCTGATCTACTATGAGAAAGTTATTTGGTATTTCGTGGCAAACATAACATAGACTTGTTGTCTTAACACTTGTGTTCTTTGTCATGTTTCCTATCCTTAAATCCTGCACCACAATGTTCACATTTTATTCTGTATGTCCAAATATGATATTCACTTTTAGCCATTAGAATGGTGGCTCTTCTAGTTCAGCAAAGTTATCGTTAACAGGATTAACTTCCTCAACTTCTTGTTCTCTTACTCTTATAGCCATTTGAAAATCAAAAGCGTCAATACCTTTTTCTTTAAGTTTTTTATCAATTTTTTGCATTACAATTTTACGATTGACACTCTCTTTATTAGGAGCTTCCCAATCTTCTGCAAATAAATTAACTATATACTCTCCTGTAATAGAAAAGTTTGCTTTAATCTCTCTCATAATGTACCTCTTTCTTTCATATCTTGATACAACTTCTCTGAATAGTCGGGAGCTAAAGTATCTAAATACCAATCTCCATTTTCAACAAAGTCGTTATATTCTTCTTCTGTTGTTATTTCGTTATCCATTGTTCTCCTCTAAGTAATCATTAATATTAAATACAAATCCTGTCGCTGCACCACACTCGGCACACCAAGAGTTTCCATTGTCTTTAATTATTTCTGTATGTTTACACATATTTACTTCCTTTATTACTTAGACTACATAACCTGTAAAAAGGTTACATAGTTTTTTAAAAATTAGGGGTAAGTAATTTTATTTATATCATTATTTAAATAATGGATCTCCCACCCCTAGTGGACCTGGAGGGAATCGAACCCTCGTTTACTTACGACAACAGGGTATGATGTTGTAAGTACTAAACCTTTCAAGCCCAATATTTAGACTACCACATCAAAAAAAGGTTACAATATATTTTGAAAATCTTCGGATATCCTACCTACTTGTAGGCTAGGTACATATTTAGCAGGGAGAATTAGCATAGTTTTGGTTTCTCTATCTAAATATTGTTCCCAAACTTTCTTCTTAACTAGGTTGTATTCAATGTGATGTTTTAATACAGAACCATCCCAATATAATATTTGGTCTTTATGGTTAAAAGAAAACTGAAAACCAAAATCATAATTATTCATAATATGATCTACAGGGATTTGTACTACAGAATTATCTGTGGCCTGTTGTGCGTATACATAATATAAATTTAAACTATCTGTTGTAACTTTATACTGAACATGAATCAAATTTCTATCTGTGTTATGAGCAACTACACAAAAACCTCTTTGCACTTCAAAGTATTGAGTAATTACATCTTCTAATTCCTTACCCTCTCTTAAAGGCTTATAAATCTTTTGTCTTGTTATATTTTTTAATGCGTAAGGTAAGTTATCAAAACTTTGTAATGTCGGTTTGCCACCTGGGAACTTTATCTTCATTGCAGGTTTACCACCAAACTTAGGTTCAGGACCTAAAACGCCCTCTGTGTTTTCGTGTATCTGAAATGTAAAGAACTTCTTTTGTTTTACATTGATACCTAATACAATAGTTTTTTGATTCTTTGCTTTGTCTTTTAAAGTTTTTAGTTTGTAATCACGCAAATCAAATTCTCCTGATTGTTCCCAATAAGAATCAAAGTTAGCAGTAGGAAAGTTGGCTATAACTTCTACCCATAGTTTGCTTTCATCTAATGTAAATTCTAAATCAGGATCTGCATTCGCTCTCCAACCCTGTAGCAATTCTCTCTTGCCATCTTTACCTGTGTGATTAACTTTTAAATCATTTCGTTCTGCAAGAATTACTATTGCATCTTCTATCAACCAATTAAGCACAAGATTTCTAGCAAATGAAATTGTATCTCGAAAATCTTTATGGTGTTCGTTGCCTGCTAATTTTTGTTCTAACTCATTTAAATCTTGCTGAGTTATTGTTGTATCAAGTCCAAGTAGTTTACTTACTAAAGGTGCGTCTTGATAGTTACTTATTAATTTATGAATATTGATTTCGTTATCGTTTAGTAAATCAATTACTAAATCTAACTTCTCATCAAATTTACTGTCTCTTAGGTTCTCCATTGTTTGACAAGTCTAGTCGAGAAATAAAGTCTTGCCAAGTATCTGACATATTATCTGGGTAATCATATTCACACCATAAAACAAATTCTTTTTCATACATTGTTGGATTCTTATAGTAATCAATAACTTCTGTTGCTGTTTGAACTATACCCAACTGATAAAGTACTTCTGCAAACTCAGTAATAATACCCCACTTATTAAACACTTCATCCATCTTTTCAAGAATACTTTTCCTAGTCCAAGATTGTTGTGCTTTCATAACTTGATCTGCTGCCATCATCAGTTGTTGTCCGATATCAGAATAAAATTCTTCAGGTGTTTTGTTATCGTCAAACAGCTTAGTCCAAAGTCTAAAAGCTCCTTCGTGGTAATTGATAAGATTAGAAGAACAAGTTTCTAAATGTTCTCCTTGAGAAACATCTCCACAGAATTGACAGTTTGTATTAACTTCTGGTTCTAACCAAACAAACTCGTATTCATTGTATTCTTCTTCCATACTCTAATTCTACAACTTTTTCTGTACAAATAGTTTGCATAATAAAATAGTTTATGTAATATACTATTACATAGACAAAGGAGACTATGACAATAGAAAAAGTAGATAGCTTACCTGAAGTAGTTAGAAGTGGATCTGGTAGAAACAACGAAGTTTTTACACAGGAAGTTCTAGACACTTTAAGGAACGCTAAAAATGAGTGGCATATTGTTGAATCAAGTCCTTGGATTGTAGTTTCTAAAAATGGAACTTTAGGTAGAGATCAATTAAGAAAAACTAGATTAAATCTTTATATGCGTGGTAAATACGCTAGAGATACTTATGGTAATTTAGAAACAACTGTTAGAACAAAAGTAGGTGCTGATGTAGGAACTGCTTTAGAAAAACAAATTCAATTATTTGCGAGGGCAATATGAAATCAAACAGAGAAAAAGCTCTTGACTTCGAAAAAGAAGTGGAGAGACAGGTACAATATTTTGGACCTGAAGAAGATATAGTCATTGAAAACATATCAGATTATACAAATGAACAACTTTATGAACTTATTAAGGGTATAGACAGTATAAGTTCGAACTTAAGAAAAGCTAAGAAGGTCTTAGGGAACGCTTTATCAGGAAATTTGTATAACTCTGCAAAACGAATTGGAGATGATATAATTATTGGCAAACCAAAATTTACTTGGAAGCCATACGACAAGAAAAAAGTCATTGACTATTTAGGAGATGATTGGGAGCTTGTTGTAAATCCTAGCTTCAGAGTTACAGGAATAAAAGCTGTAGCACAAAGGCGAGGACAAGATCCTTGGGTAATACTTGAATCATTATTTGAACAAGTAGAGACACCAGGCGTTAATATACTTCCTGCATTTAAAGCACCGAAGTATATGCAAGAACTAGAAGATGGGGAAATAATCAACCTATCTAACAAAGGAGAAATAGAAGAAGATGAGTGAAAATAAATCTCAAATCTTAAGATTGGCTAAAAAGTTTCCTAGCCAATTAATTAAGACAATTAAAAAAGGAAACCACCAAGAAGACTATATCAACCACGCTGTAATAGCACAAAGATTATTACAAGTTGTTGGTGCTTATAGTTGGGATTGGGAAGTCGTTTATGAAGAAGGCAAGGTAGTATGTGTTCGTGGTACACTTACTACTACAGTAGATGGCAAAGAAGTATCTGTATCTGGTGCAGGAACTGAAACTTTTTCAGGAGATAGCACAGGCGAAAAGATCAAGAAAATGGAATCTGACGCTTTTAAAAGAGCAGCCTCAAGATTAGGTGTCGGTTTACACCTTTGGGCTCAAGAACAATACTTCTTAGATGTACAGTTAGCAAAAGATTTAAATATTGATTTAAAGGAAATTTCATAAGTGGAAGAAAATATTAGCGTAGAACAACCTACTAAGTTTTCTATGATACCTGAATGGCTCTTGGACATTAATATAAGTGCAAGAGCATACCAGGTTTATGGAGCTTTGGCTAAATACGCTAGTAATTCCACTAAAGAAACTTTTGTTTCACAACAAACTCTTGCTGAGAGGTTGAATTGTGCTAGATCAACTATTCAAGCTGCAGTAGTAGAACTTAAAGAAAAGGGCTGTATAGTTGTACAGGAAAGATATGATGAGACAGGTCATCAGAAAAGTAACAACTACATATTACAATGGCAACCACCTGCGTATTACAAAGGGAATACTTTTGAAGATGTTAAGAAAAAAGAAATTGTAGAAGACACAGGATTTTCTTTAGATTCAAGTCTTGATATTAAAAAACCGAAAACAATTGTTATTGATGATATTTGGAAACCATTAATAGATGTTTGTGGTTTTGATCCAAAAGAGAAAACAAAAATGTATGGCTCTTGGAAAGAAGCTGTAAAGCTTTTAAAGGAAAAGAACGCTACACCAGATGACATATACGAGAAATCAAGAAAATATAGATTGAGATTTCCTGATGCAGAATTAACACCTCACGCATTAGAGAAATGGTGGGAAGCATTAGATTCTGTACAACCTAATTCAACAACATTTGCTGTTAGTGAGTTAGAGAAAAGAAAACAAGAAATTCGTAGTAATAAGACAAGTTAAGTTTTTTGTTGTAATATAATATTACTATGTCAGGGTACATTGAAAGACCAAAGAACCCAAAGAATACTTGGGATATTGAAAACGAAAGTTATGAAGAGTTTAAAGCTCGTAGAGATTTCGGAACTAAAAGTATGTCGCAACCAAACAGTTTAAAAAAACAACAGGGCGATTGTAAAGTTACAGGTGTACCTAAAAGAAAATGTGAGTGTAGAACTTGCATAAACAGGAGAAACAGATCAAAAGGTAGAACTAAGCAAAATACAGTTCGTAAAAAGCTAAAGATACCTTCAAGAAAGTTTCATGGTGCAGACGCACACGAAGAGAATTGGGATAGTTCTGTAAGAATTGAAGTTAAGAGTGGTAAACAAGTTGGACCTATCTATACAAGATTTGAAAAAGCAGAAGCTCAATCTTGGGCAAATGTAAAAGATTCTATCGGTGGTAACAAGTCAAAGCCATTTATGATGGTGGCTATGCCTGAAGGAACTAGCGATGGTTTATGTTTAATTCGTTTAAGCGAATTAGAAAAAGTAATAGATGCGATACAAGATAATTGGGATCGCTTTGACGAGGAGAAATAATGGCAGTATCACAAGGAACCCTACAAGGTAACTTAACTAATATTGAATTAAAATACTCTCAAAATGGTAATGCGTTTTGTAGAGGTAGATTAGCAGTATCTAAAGGTCCAGATGAAGACACTATGTGGTTTGATTTTGTAGCTTTTGGAGATCTTGCACAGAATGTTGATGAAACATTTAAAAATGCAGGTGGTAAATCTTTTAGAGCTGTTGTAACAGGTAAGATTGAATTAAATACCTACGAATCAGGTACAGATTCACAAGGCAATCCTATTAAAAGACAATCAACTCAAATTGTTGCAGAGGATGTTGGTGTATCTTTAAAGTACACACAAGCAGGACAACTTTCAAGAGGATATACTGCTGATGATGGAGTACAAGTACAACAAGTACAAAACACAGCTCCTGTAGAAGAACCTGTATTAAGACCACAGGAAGATTTAACTCCTGAAGACGCTCCATTTTAAAAATGGATAACATAGTTTCTACTACAGAAGTAGCAGAGCTTTTAAATGTGAAGCCGAATCTTATATCGGTTTGGCTTCATAGAAAGCAAATGCCTATACCTCAGAAGTATCTTAACAATCAAAAGACACCTCTTTGGTACAGAGAAGATATTTTACAATGGGCTAAAGCCACAGGTAAAATGCCTATTACTAAATTTAGATAAGGAGATTTATGCCATACAGAATTGTTGAACAAGACGACAAGTATTGCGTACAAAAGACAACTGATGATGAAATTATGGGTTGTCATGAAACTGAGGACGAAGCTTTAGGACAAATGAGAGCTTTGTATGCTGCAGAAGATGATAAGGATTAATACTCTAAGACTTATTGAACCTGCAACATTACAAAATACTGTTGACAATATAAAAAGTGCTATCCCTGGTTTCAATCCACATAGGAATTTAGCTAACAAAAATAACATTGCAAATATTTATACAATTATGCACAATGGAAAAAAGAACCCTCTAGTTCCTTCTATGAGTAGCATAACAAAAGAATTAGTTGAATACCAAACTAATTATTGTCCCGATACTTTGGCTAAGAATACTTATATTTACTTAGTCCCTACTAAGCGTTGGAAAGAACTATTTGAAGAATTTAGGTGTAGCACTTATGAATTTAATGCTTTTTGTGAAGGAACTACAATAAAGTTTACTAGCATACAAAAGATATTTAGAGATAATAATACGCAAAGACCAAGAGTTGGTACAGCTAAATATGTATCTGCTTTTCTATTAATGAAACAAGCAGAAATCCAAAGCTATAAGAATTATACTAAGGCAGAGACTGTAAACTTTAACCCTTTGGGATCTAAGTTGCAGATTAGAGAACTAAAAAAGCAAAAGTTTTGGAAGGATATGAATGCAACCAAAAATTAAATACTTTAGAATTGACGAGCTTTATGGTGCAGAGTTAAACCCTAAAGAACACGACATAGGTGTAATTATTCAATCCATTAGAAGATTTGGATTTAATGCACCACTAATAAAGAACGAAGAAGATAACAAGCTAGTAGCAGGTCATGGTAGGTTAGAAGCCTTAATTAAAATGTATAAAGGCAAATATATGCCACCAAAAGGAATACTTACTGATGAAGATAATATGTGGTTAGTACCTGTTGTTACAGGTTTATCTTTTGAAAACCAAGAAGAAGCTTTAGCTTATCTAATAGCAGATAATAAATTAACTGAAGCAGGTGGTTGGGATCAAGAAAAATTAGTAGATATGTTAAAGAAAATTGAAAGTAATCTTGATGGTGTTGGTTTTGATTTAGATGATATTCAGATTATGGAAGATATGTTTAATGGTAACAATCCTCCTGGAAATGATGAAGATAATACAGATAGAGGATTAGGGGAGCCTCAAGTTAAGTATCGCTTAGTTTTTGATAACGAAAGACATCAAGCTGATTGGTTTAAATTTTTAGAGTGGTTAAAGAATAACTCAGATATTGATAACTTTGCTTTAAGGTTGACTGAACATTTTAGAGGGGTAATAAATGAGTGAGCTAAATATAGAATGGATTAAATTATCAGAGTTACAAGTTGAACCTGAAAATCCTAAAGAACACGAAGTTGAAAAGATAATGTTATCAATAGAAAGGTTCGGATTTATTAATCCATTTATAAAAAATTACCATACAGGAAAACTTTTAGCAGGTCATGGTAGAAAGAAAGCATTAGAACTTATGCAAGAAAAAGGATTAACTATACCAGATCAACTGCAAGAACAAGATGGAGATTGGTTAGTTCCTGTAGTGTCAGGCGTAAACATTGAAAGCGAAGAAGACGCTATGGCTTACATTATTGCAGATAACAGGCTAGAGGAATTAGGTGGTTGGAATAATCCTGAATTATTAGACGCAATTGAGGCCATTAAAGATTCAACACCTGATCTTGATGATATAGGAATATCTGAATCGTATGTAAATGAATTATTTACAAGCGTAGAGGAAGGACCTTTAGAATTTACTGATTTAATAGATGAAAGTTCTATAAAAGAAAATAATATTTACTTTGATATTATGTTTGAAGAAGAATATCAACAAGAAATATTTTTCAAATTCTTAGAACATTTAAAGAACTCAATGCCTGGGGATACAATATCTGAAAGATTGAATAATCACATAAAGATGATGATTGAGGAATAATGTCTGTTTGTTGGTATAAGTATTCAGGAGATGAGACTTGTGAGTGTTTCAATTGTAAAAGTTGTCGTGGTAAAAAGAAATACGAAAGACAATATGAAGCACAAGTAGATGTAGCAAATATGAATGCCACAAAAAAAACTTCAGCTAGAAAAGTTACTTGGTACAACTGTAAACAATGTGGACATATTCATGTTGGACATAGAGTGAATAAAGCTAGAGCTAAGAAGCGTAATCTTAAAAATGGCTAGGCAACGAAAGTTTATAGAAACAAATGTATATGAAGAAGCCAAGAAAAGAATACACCATATTTACGATGTTTATGATAATGTTGTTTCTTCTTTTTCGGGTGGAAAAGATTCAGGTGTTCTTATCAACTTACATTGGGAAGTTGCTCAAGAAAGAGGATTAGATAAAGTAAATGTAATCTTCAGAGATGAAGAATTAGTTCCTCAAGCTGTATTAGATAATGTATTTTATTACAGGCAACAACCCTGGACAAACTTTACTTGGTATGCAATCCCCTTAAGAAGCACTAAATATATTCTTGGCGAATCAAAATCTATAATATTTTGGACACCACATAAAGATAGACAGTGGTTAAGACCAAAGCCTGAATGGGCAGAGACACTAGACAATACTGAACAAATTTACACACAATACTTAGTGGATAATGTTATCGCTAGTAATTATTCAGGAAGTGTAGCAATTATGACAGGTGTAAGAGCTTCAGAAAGTTTAGTTAGATATCGATCTGTTGTTAATGCTTTAAATGAAAACTATATATCAGCTAGTCCAAACAATACAAGAGTTAAACTTTGCAAACCTATTTATGATTGGGAAGTAGACGATATTTTCAAATATTATTATGACACAGGACACAGATATACAGAATGGTATGAAGCACAGCTTTGGACAGGAGACACTTTTAGAGTTGCAACACCTTTAAATACAGAAAACTCTAAGAAGTTAGATAGGTGGGCTAAAGAAGATCCTGAATTTTATGACAGATTATCAACAGTATTTCCTGAAGTAAGAGCACAGGAAAGATATATTAATGATTTAGACAATACTCATATTGTTAAAAAATATGGAAAAGATTTAGATGGTGTAAGAGATTGGATTAATAACAATATACCAAAAGATACTGCAGCATATACTAAAGCTATCAAAGAACTTGATAGGATTGTTAGGCGTTGCAGATTACAACCAGCGATTTACTTACCCAATGGCAATGCAGAATATGTTTTAAAACAATTTATGAAAGGTAATTACAAAAGACAAATTATGCCTGTTAAATATAAAGATAGAAATAAAAAAACTCGTAAATAACACAACCCCATACCCCATAACAACTTATCCATATTAAATTATTGTTAACAAAAGGGGGGTACCCTATAAATTTCACAATCAACCAACCTTGTGAAAAAAAATTCACAAACACAGAACTTTGTGAAATCTGACTATTTCCAGGTCCTAATGATTATAAATATATATCTAAACTTTAGGTTGAGATACAATCTGTTATAAATCTAAATGTAAACTTTAGGTTGAGATTTTAATATCTGACTAATTTTAGGATCTAATGAATATTCTGACTAATTCAAACTCTTAATGAATATAGAAATATATAACAGCTCATATTTTGAAGCTGTAGATCAAGATTCGGGCCTGGTTTGCACACTATATATATGTAATTAATAAATAAAAAAATAATAAAAACTATGTAACCTTTTAAATATGGTATAGTCTAAATAGTACAGACAAAGGAGAAATATGAAACAAGACATATTAAACATGCTTAGTAAATATTACGAGGCATATAAAGAAGACTATATGGAAATGTATGGGGAAGAATCAAATAACTTTCTATGGCTAGATAGTGATTTGGAGCTTCACATACAACAAGAAAACAAGCATCATATATTTGTTGCATTGTTTGAATTAGCAAAAAAATATAATTGGGAGGAATAATGGCTAAGTTACTAGTACATGCTTATACAAAAGATAATAACAATCCTAGCTTAGAGACACCAAAAGAGTTACTTAAAACTGTAAGTGATTCTTTAGGAGGATATGTAGCCTGGATAGATTTAGTTGATGAAACTAATGAAACTACTTTTGAAAGAGATGATGATTTTACTAATTGGGAGGAGGAATAATGGCAATAGTTGATACATTAACAAAATATGAATTTGTTGAAAGGTTTTTAGAGATAAGACCAGACAACTTTTCCAGGGAAGGGTTAGAAGCTCTTTATGATGATTTGGAAGATTTATCGGAAGGTATGGGAGAAGCTATAGAGTTTGATCCAATTGCAATTTGCTGCGATTACACAGAGTATGACTCAATAGAAGAAGCTATAGAAGATTATCCAAGCGTAGAAAATTTTGCTCATTTGGATGATTTAACCGATGTCTTAAAACTAGAAAATGGAAAGCTAGTTGTAAGAAATTTTTAAAAAACTATGTAACCTTTAGACCTCTTCGGAGGTCTAATAGGTAAAGACAAAGGAGAAAAAATGGTAACAGAAAACGCTCAAAAAGAATATTTAAGAAAAAAACAAAGAGCTTATTTTATTCAAGATGAGTTACAGGGAAACAAAGACCTATTAGTCTGGGGAGATTTAATGGAGTTAGTAAGAGGAGTAAACTACATAATGGAATTTTATAATGACATTGAAGGTTTTACATCCGATAATGTTTTAAGAACTCTTTTAAAAGTCTTAGAAATTGAAAGACTAAGAGGAACATCTGGCTCTATTGATAATATTGATTCTTATGTTAGAGAACAAGTATTTGATATATTAACCAGGGAATTAGATAATTAAAAAAAGGGAGCTGCGGCTCCTTTTTTTTTTGATCTTTAAATCTGACTAATTTAGGATCCTAATGATATATAGATATATTTATATATATTAATCTGGGCCGAAAGTGCGTAGATAAAAAAAATAATAAAAAAACCTGTAACCTTTTTCTAATCTTTAATGTCTAATTCGTGTATGCAAAGCAAAGGAGAAAATATGCAAACATTTGAAAGAAGTGAAATGAAACTCTCTAATTCATTTTGGGAGGTATCAGAAGACAATAATCCATACGAATGCGAATTGTGTTTAGAGTATGGAGTTGTGTGTGAAATACATTCAGAACTTGAGTGGGATAACACATTAACAGAAATAAATGAGTTAGCTGATTGCTTAAACAGAATTGGTTGGAAACACATGGCAGCTTCTGGATCTGGTGGATGGAGAAACGATAGTTATTCATCAGAAGTGGTAGAAGTAAATGGAGAAAACTTAAGAGATTTTCTATTTTGTTACAACACAGATATGCAAGTACATATAGAAAACTTTGATAATGTATTCAATGGATCAATCTCAGTAAAACTATCCCACCACGATAGACCTATGGGAGAAACTATGAATATAAAAAATGTTGTAACCTTTTCTGAAGAAGAGTAGTCAAAGTAGTAAGGAGGATATAAATGAATTACGAATTAGAGGGTAAGATATCTTTATCTTTAGATACTGAGTGTTACGAGTTTTTAGAAACTCACGAACTTGGTCCTAACTCTTTAGATATTGAACCTGATATAGAAGATATAAAAGAAGCATTAGTAAACGAAATTACCTCGTGGCTAGGTGCTTTACATATAGAAGTAGAAGTAGAACTTAAGGAGAAAAAATGAATTGGGAAGTAATCGGTATAGGTAAGCTAGAAGATGAAACAAAGTATCTAAGAAGAGGTCTAGACATAGCTCTAGACCTCTTAAGTGATAGCGATTTAGATGAGTGGAACTCAAGAATGGAGGAGGAATAATGGCTAGATATAAAATTACTTATCAAGTAGAACGAGTTGGGTTTGGAGATACCAAAGAACAAGCTATTCAAGATAGCAAAAGTTACGAGGAAAATCCATACGAAAATCCTTTAGATAGTGCAGAAGTAATTGAGATAGAGGAGGAGGAATAATGGCTAGATGTAAAACATGTAAAGAAGTACTGGATCAAGAGTTAGGTTGTGTAAATTGTTTTTGTATCCAGTATTGGAACTTAAACGAAAGCAGCATACCAACTGATATAAAACATTTGAGAGAGGAAGTATAATGGCTAGATATACAGTACATCCTGATTTTATTAATGTAAAACCATCAGAATATACATTAACAATCAAAGAGGAGGAAGAATAATGTTTGGTTTATTCCTACACATTGTCAATAAAGAAATTGAAACAGCTAAACGAGAACACGAGGAAAAAATAAAAAATAAAGATAAAAGTATGTAACCTTTTAGACAAAGTAGAAGTCTAAATTACGAAGGCAAAAGCAAAGGAGAAAATATGCCGAATATATGTACAAATACAATAAACATAACAGGGGACGCAGACAAAGTGCAAAAGTTGTTAGACATTTGCACAACTGAAGTAGCTGAAGATTATGGTAGTGATACGCTTGTAAAAGCGATTGACCTAACCTTAGTTAGACCACAACCTGAAGAATTTGATTTAATTCATAAAGGTGGGGTAACTGTTAATGGAGAAAAACTTTCTCATTGGAAGTTACGAGATAAAACTACAGGGGAAATAGTGCAAAGCTCTATTGACAATGCGTTTGGTAATGACAATATTGAAAGAATTAAAGTTGAACAGGAAGAGTTTGACTTATTAGAGAAACAATATGGTGCTACCGATTGGTATGAGTGGAGAAGTCGTAATTGGGGAACTAAGTGGGTTGCACCTACAACTTTTGACAACGCTTCTATTTGGCACGAAGAAGGTTGGGATATGGAAGTAACTATTGAGTGCGAAAGTGCTTGGGGACCTCCCGAACAATTGTTAAGTTATATATCTACTGAATTTGGTATCGATATAAATAATCGTTGGTGGGAAGAAGGTGGTTGCACAGGTTGGGACTACTACAACACAGAGGAATAATAACCACAGGGGGTATGGTGTAACATATACTCCTGTTGCTAATGAAAATGGGGGGGAGCTTCCCCCCATTTTTTATGATCCTAAAGTCTGACTAATTTAAAAGCTCTAATGATATATAGATATATATAGAGTTTGATTTGGATCACAACAGATCAGAGCAGACCAGGTCAAACCAGAATATTGGCCAACTTTGCAGGATTACAAATAAAGGAGCTGTAAAAAAAAAATATTTTTTTATGTAACCTATTTTGATTTAAGGTTGTCTAAGTCGTGTAAGCAATAAAGGAGATAAAATGTTAGGAACACATAACACAACACAAGAATTAGATAGTCTTATTGGACTAACTATTAAAGGTTGGAAGGAAGTAGAAATAGATTGGGGACACTCATTCGTTATGCTTGAAACTAACCAAAAATTTGATAGTGGCGAAACTGTCTATCTATTACTATCAAAAGACGCAGAAGGTAATGAAGGTGGTTATATCGGCTTTGTAGATAGTAAATTTGAGCAAGAAATAAAGGGAGAATAATGACAATTAAACAAATACTAAGACAAGGGTTTAAAGATATTTTAGACGCAGGGGATTGTGGATTTTCTAAGAATACTGTTTTAGAAATGAAGGAACAATTAGCAAACCTGGGGTTTGATATTAATGAGGAAGAAGAATAATGCTATTCCTCATTAATAAACTCTTAAAAGAAATTAATAAAGAAAAAAATAAAAATGCTGTAACCTTTTTCGACAGCGAGAAGTCTAATAAGGGTAAGCAACAAAAAAAGGAGAAATAATTATGGCTACTAGGGGATTATACAAATTCTATAGTACTGAAAAGGAATATAAAGATAAGAAATCTACAGCGACTATTTATAGACATTGGGACAATTATCTTGAAGCAGGGGGACTTGACCTTAAAGAATTTTTGGAAACTTTAAGGGATAGCGACTTTGACAGCCGATTTACTGACAGCTCATATTTAGCAAGTAAGTTTGTAGTTTACTTAGCTAGAGAGTTTGCTAATAATTGGAATGACGAGCCATTAGATTTTCTAAGCGTTGGCATTGTTGATAACAGAGCTGACCTAGATATGTGGCAAGAATTTACTTATCACATAATCGGAGAAATTCAAGACAATGGTTTACCAAAAGTTGTTGTAGATTTCTATGACGAAACAGGAAAAGATTTATTTGAAGCATTAAACGAGCTTTAATCTCCTGTGGTTAGTGAGAGAGAGGGAGCTGAAAAGCTCCCTTTTTCTTTTACCAGATCTCAGTAATTATGATCCTAAAGTCTGACTAATTCCTGGTATCTAATGTATTATAAAAATATATATAGATCAAGGCCATTAAGGCAGATCAAAAATTTTCAAAAAATTCTGTAACCTTTTATTTTTATTTGAAGTCTAAGTGGAGTAAGCGATAAAGGAGAATATGGAAAATATTAAAGAGCTATCAATAAAAGAGATAGCCAATATTATTTATAGTGATTGGACACTAAGTAAAGTTAGCTATTCAGCCAGACCTTACTTAGACGCTATGACCTATTTAAATACTATTGACGATACATTTATGCTTGATAGTGGTAAATCTATTGTTAGGTATTTTCTTGCTAACGCTAGTCAATGGCGTGGCGAAGTAGCTAAAGAAATAAAAGCAGAACTTAAAAGACGAGTAAAATAAAAAATCTAAGATTGTGTGTAACCTTTTTAGGTTACACGCAATCTAAGTAGTACAACCATAAAGGAGAAAAAATGAATAGTGTAGAAAAAAATATAAAAGACGCATTAAGTAAATTACCTAATGACTACAAAGAATTAGTTAGGAAAAGGGGCGATTTACAAGTAGCTATTAATGACGCCAGAGAGTGGGGGGACGATACCTCAGCTTTAAGAGAAAAAATGCGAGAAATTAATGAGCAAATTTCTAATTACGAACTAAACGATTAGAAAAATAAATTAGATTGTGTGTAACCTTTATCGGTTACACATAGTCTAATAGTTAAAGACACAGGAGAAAAAATGAATATAATTGAAAAAATTTATGACTTTGAAAATGGAGATAGGTATGTTGTTGAGACAAACCTATGTTTTCATTGTGGAAATAAAGGTACTGTAGAAGTACTAGCACAAGAAGTGTTTTACTTACGCCAGGGAATGCTTATACAAGACGCAGTTAAGTCTTTAGATAAAGGATTAAGAGAGCAACTTATGTCGGGGACACACCCGAAGTGTTGGCTTGATATGTTTGGAGAAGAGGAATAATGAGATTAGAAGTAACTTGTGATTGTGGTTTAGTAAATGATTTGGCCTTAGACGCTATGGATTTATATGACGAGTACGATTGTGAAGATTGCGAAAAAATAATTCTTATAGTTGACGAGGAGCTTTTAAAAGAGAGAGAATATTTTAGATTTTCAGAAAAAAATGAAAAATATTTGTAACCTTTTTTGAAACTTGTAGTCTAAGTAGTGTAGGCTTTTTGACAATAGAAAACTGTATTTTGTCGGTTAGACAAATATGCAATTGGGAAAAGAGATTAATTCAACTTAATCAAACATATCCTTACCTTAACTTTTGAACTTAGTAGAGTATGAACACGAAAAGTTTGTTGAAAAAGTTTTGGGAATACGATTTATCGAGATAAGGTTGGCATAGTGGGTATATACCACAACCTTGCTAGAAGGTGCTTGACCTTATTGAAGGATTAACCTTCTTGTTTTCTAGTAGCAACTTGTGAGTATCATAGTTGTAATTGTCTAACCGAGAAAATACAAATAAATAAAAATCTGACTATTTCTGATCTTCTAATGTATTAGAGAAATATATAAATTTATAAACTCCTGGTTAGTGCGAAGATCCAAAGCGATCCTGGCCATATTTGCTCAGGATCGTAGCGGATCAAAAAAAATAATTTTAAAAAATATGTAACCTTTTAAAAACAATTGAGTCTAATTAATACACAACCGAAAGGAGTTCTTTTGAAAAAAACAATTGAACCATTATTTATTCGTAAAATGACTCAAGAAGAGTTTAACGAATTAAATTTATGGTTAACTGATCTTAAAGTAAATGGATTAGTTTTCCAAAATAAATCTATCGTTCCGAATAATCTAGAAAGGTTGTAACCTTTCTAGATTTTCAGGAGTCAAAGTAATACACAACAAGGAGAATATATGAAAACATATAAAAAGAATAAAAATAAATGGGAGTATAAATTTTCCACTGAATTAGTAAATGGTGGAGTTTACGATTGCTTAGTAATAGTTACTCAGTATGGATATGAATTTGCTAGTTATTGTTATTCAAAATCTTTAAGAGAACAAAACAAAGAGTGGAGAACAATTACTTATTTAGGTAAAGAAAGAGCTAAATGATTTTTTTATTAAATAAGTTACTTGAAGAAATTAAAAAAGCAAAGGATAAAAAGAAAGAGGAGCAATAAATGTATAAATTAGAAATTAATACTGAAGGATTTGCAACAAGTTCACACGAGCTTGTTGCAAAAAATATTGAAGACGCAATAAAAGAAAGTTCTAGGATCTTGGACGAAAAAAGTTTTCCTGGTTTACAAGCTGATCTTTTATTTGAGGGTTTATTAATTTTTAGATTAGAAGTTAATGAAAATTTCTTAATTGATATAAAAGAAGGTAACCTTTCTTAATTAATTAAGTCTAAGTAACGAAGGAGAAAAAATGAATTATTACAACAACGATATATTAGAAAAAGAAATTAAAGACTTTATAGAAGATAAAGGAGTTACTGTTCACTATAGTGGTGGTGGTAATTGGCACTATTTCTATAAAGGTTTTTTAATCAATTCTGATAACTACGAAATAGAACATAAGCTAGAAAAGTATAAATTAGATACTCAATGTTATTTCGGATATTGGAATGGCGAAAAACAATTTGGATTTCACCAAACATTTCAAGAAGGAGTAGAGCTCTTAGAAATGTTAGATATAAAAGAATTAGAAATATTTTAAAGATTGTGTGTAACCTTTTTGGTTACACATAGTCTAATTAATAACTAACGAAGGAGAAATAAATATGAAGGTGTGGCAATTAAGAAAAGCTACAGAAGTATTTGACGAATTTAAAAACGAAGGATTTGTTTTAGATATGTGGAACTATAACGAATTTTTATACTATGCGTTTTTAGGTACAGAATTAGAAAAAGCAAAGAAGGAGAACTAATGGAGAAAAGAAGAGACGATTTTGTTGTTGGAGAAATAAAAGATTATAAAGTCTTTTGGGATACCAAAAACACTAAAGAGGACGAAGGATACGAAGGTGGATATTACTATAGAAGTGATATCAAAGACTTTATCCAAAGACTAAAAGATATGAATAAAGAAGTTGTTGGTATTGTTTTTGACGATACATACAATATTGAATTTATTACAAAGGATCTTGAATTATGATATTAAACAATTTAGATATATCGGGAGATCTGATCTTTAACAGTTTAGATATTATCCTCTATACCATTTGGTATTTAGGATTAAGACTATTTTATAAACAAGTTATAAAAGAAGTAATAAAGTAAATAAAACTATGTAACCTTTTTGAAGTTATTTAGTCTAAATAGTACAAGCAAAGGAGAACAAATGAAAAATATAGAAATTAGCTTACTTGATATACCTAATGAAATTTTATTAGATATAGCAAAAGATAAGTTATCTTCTAAATTGGAGTGGACAAGAGAAAATGATTTTGATATTGAACTAACTGATATTAATAGTGGCGAAGTATCTATCACTTTTTCTATCCATAGCTCAATTGATTTGATTGACTTAGATATTTATTGTGATAACAACAATATAGATATTGAAAATTTTTCTAGTGAAAGTGTGTAACCTTTCACTAGAAAATTAGTCTAAAATAAATCTGACTAATTTTTGATCACTAATGTTATATAGATATATAGGCCATTTTTGCAAACTAGTTAGGATCAAGATTATAAAAAAAATGTTGTAACCTTTTAAATTTTTAAAAGTCTAAAGTGCAAAACTAATTAACCAGGAAGGGAGAAAAATGATTTTTTTAATAGAAAAAATATTAAAAGAAATTAAAACTGAAAAAGATAAAAATAATATGTAACCTTTTATTTTAAAAATAGTCTAAGTAGTGTAAGCAAAATTAAGGAGTTAAAATGAAATTTCCACGAGTTAGAAATTTTAATACAAAAAATTCTAGCGTTATTAATTCAATTCACTTTATAAGTGATTTTAATAATGAGAATTTATTTGTTGAATTTAACAATGGTACTCTTTACAAGTACGATAATGTTAGTTTTAAAGTTTATAAGACTTTAAGAAAAGCTAATAGAAAAAATAATAGTGTTGGCTCTTTATTTCACAACCTTGTTAAAACTCAAGGTTATGAATATAAGAAAATTGATTATATAGCTAGATTTCTTTAAATCTAGCTATATAAAGGGGGATATAAATGGTTATTTGTTATTACTGTGATAATTTAATAGATAGAAAATTAGACGATTATCACTGCCACCAGGAAGAGTATTGTTGTGAAAATTGTTATACAAAATTTTCGGAGTTAGGGGTATTAAGTTTAGAAAATTAGACGATATAAAATAATAATAGGGGGGGACCTTGTTAAATTTTTAACCTGATCTCAAAAAAAAAACTAAAAAAAATATGTAACCTTTTAATATTTAAATAGTCTAAGTAGTATAAGCAATAAAAAATTAAGGAGTAAAAATGACAAAAAAACATTATCAAATGTTAGCCGATTTATTTAATTTGTGTAAAACAGAATTAATAATGTTAAGCTATTCTGATAAAGAAAGACAAGCAATAAATGACTTTATAAGCTTTGTTGTTATTCCTAATTTATCGGGGATATTATCAGCCGATAATGATAAATTTGATTATGCAAAATTTAGACAAGCAATAAATTTTGTTAATGAGAAATAATGATTTTTTTAATAGATAAGCTATTAAAAAATATAAAAAACGAAAAAGAAAAAAACAAAAGAAAATAATATAAATAAATTAAATAACTAGCTCGATTGATCGGGCTAGTTGTTTAATCTTGATCCATAAAAAAATTATTAAAAAAATTATTTCTGCCAGGGATAAATAGCGACACAAAAATAAAAAAAATAAAAATAAATCTGACTAATTTTAATTTGTAATGCCAATAGCTATATATCGGCAAAGATCCTGGATTTCAAAATTTTGGCCAATTGCGCCTAAGAAGTGCCTAAGAAATCTAAACCTAAACTTTACATTTAGATTTTTCAAAATATCTAAACTTTTAATTTAGATTTATAAATTTAAAGATTTTACAAGTTTTAAAAATTCTTTAAAATCTTTTTCATTTTTATATGGTTTGGAGTTTAAAAAATAAAAATCAAAAACTTTTATTAATAACTCTTTATTTATATTTTTTTTATTCATATATTTTTGACTTAAAAAAATTAATAAGGTTACAACAATTTAAAAAAAACTTATTGTTGTACTTTCCAGAAAAAGAAGAAAATAAAAAATATCCAAAAATATACTTGCATATATTTTAAAAACTGCAATAATTAAATTATAAGTTAGTAACAAAGGAGTAAAAAAATGATTAACTTAGAAGACAGAGTGCAAGCAATAAGCGAGGTTGTTAGGTTTGGAGAAAATTCATTCCATAACTCTTCAAATACTTGTCTCAATTATCCGATACAAAAAGACGATTTTGAATTATTCAAAGTTGTTGAAGGTTATGAATATAAACTTGTCGAAATTATTCAAAATAATTCTAAGACTTGCCCAAAAATTCATAATTCAAATACTGCTAGATATGAAAAAACAGGTAAAAGATTACCTAAAGATTTCACACAACTAGCAATAAAAGAATTGGAATTACAAGGAGAATTATAAAATGAAATATTTTGTAATTTCAAATAATAATATTGTAAAACTAGCGATTTTTAAAATCGCTAGTTTAACAATTTATAAAGATAAAGAAATAAAAGTGCAACCTATAAGCCATACAACCTATAGAGTTATAACTGTAAAGGATATTTAAAAAATGAAATTATTAAAAAGAAAAGATTATACAACTTATATAGTAAATAGATACTTAGACGAAATAAACTCAGTTGAGTTTTTTGATAAGTGTAAAAATTGCCGATTAACCAAATATAATGATTTATATTGCAGTGGTGCTTATATCGGTAAAGTACAAGTCAAATTAATTTTAGAATAGGAGTTATTAAAATGAAAAATTTAAAAACTATGAAAAAAAATATTATTAGAAAAATGAAATATAATTACAAATATAAATTAGTTGAATTTCTATTTGAAAAAGATCTTTGCGATTTTCTTTTAAATGATTATTTTGAAGACTATAGAAAAAATTATATTAATCACAATAAGAGAATAGAGAAAAATGGTTTTTGCTTGTCGCCAGGATACAGAAATTTTTCTTGTGAATTTTGCGAATACACAGGGTACAGGAATAAAATAATTTCAAAATATAATTTTTATTTTGATAAAGATATAAAAGAATTATTAAAAGAGTTTGAATAATTCTAAATAGATAAATTTAAAAATCTAGCTAGTCAAAAAATCTAGCTAGATTTTTTTTTAGTCTTCCTGATCCCAAGAAAATTTTTTTGAAAATTTTTTTACAATTATATTTTTTTAAAATCTAAATAGAATAAAAAATATTTAAATTAAAATTTAAAAAGGGTCTATGGTAAATTTTACCAATTTTTATTTTTTCACAATCTAAGGAGTTTGTGAAAATTTCACAAGGTAGCCAGTTTGTGAAATCAAGAAAAAAAACTTTTTCGCTCCTATATATCACTGCGAACGCCAATGGCATTTGAAAATGACAGAATATATTTCACGCATTAATTTGGATCTTCTCTATACTCAGTACTACCTAAATAAAGATGTTTAGGTGTTGAGGGTACATTAGAAATACCTAATGTAGGGAAATAAAGGAGTCCTGTGAGGCTCCTTTTCCTATTGGGTAGCCCTTTTCTCTCCTGGCATAGCATTTTCTTTGAAAATCGCCACCCCCTACTTATATTTTTACTTACTGTTATTGACATATAATATTTCGACTTTCTCTAAATAAGGGTAGTATAATTAAAGGTAGATATGGGTAGACCAATTAAGTTAAACGAAGATAAAATGCAACAGATCTGTAAATGGTTGACTGCAGGACACTTCATAGAACAGGCTGCTTCTTTAAGTGGTGTTAGTCCTAGTAGTATATACAATTGGCTTTCACTAGGCAAACGAGATATTGACGAAGGAAATCAAACTATCTATTCAGAGTTTTTGGAGAAGGTAGTGGAATCTAAAGCTAAAGCTGAAGCATTGTTTTTAAACACAGTAAGACAAGCAGCACAAAATGGTGTTTGGCAAGCAGCAACCTGGTATTTGGAGAGATCAAACCCTTCTTGGAACAAAGAACTTCAGAAACAAATGCTAGACGAACAAACAAGAGCCCTTCAAGAAGAAGAAGTCATACAAATAGAATATTCGAAATAACCTAGCGTTGCCCGCCAATGCCCAATGAAGATTATGTAATAATTGGTTTCATAAATTTTTTTAATTTCCATCGGAAAGGATCATAATTTGGCCTGCTCTGCGTGTTGGAGCTGTCCGAAAAAGCAAAAGGGACCTGGAAAACCAGATCCCCTTAGCCAACAAAGGAGGACACTATGAGTACAGAGTACAATTTAGAGAAATATACGAATATTTCTTAGATCATATTGTCTTACTCTTATTATATATGCTAGTAAGGAAGTATTACAAGTTTTTTAAAGCGAGTTTTTATGGCGAGGCACTATATATTGTGTAAAGTTCAAGGTATACCACTAGATATAGTATGTGAACATTTGTTCGAATAGAAACACCACTATATATAGTATGTCGGTATATCGACACCACTATATCTTGGGGTACCGAAAAATCGGTAGGGTAGGGTACCGAAATTTCGGTGGGGTAGGGTACCGAAAAATCGGGCACTAACTATACCTAATTAACTATACCTATAGAACTAGACCTAGCAAGCAAGAGAGTTTTTAGATCAGATAATAATATTTATTAAAAAAGTATGTAACCTTTTGCTATGAATAAGAGTCAAATAAATATATATTAAAAAATATCGCATTAAAACATATATGTGATATAGTTATAAAAAAAAGGAGAACAATGAAAGACAATAAAAAGTTAATTGGACAATACTTGAACGAAGCTGAGGAAAGCTTTAAACAGCAAGCAATAGACCAAGCAAACTATTCTGATAAATTTCAACCAAGAGTGGTTGGTAAATTACCAAAACAACAAGGTTTGAGAAAATCTACCATATCGGATACAGCAATTAAATTAGCTGAAGAAAATGTAAACGAATGGGTTTTAGCATTTTCAGAAAAAATTGCAGATTCTGGAGATAGAAACAAAAAAAGAAATAGTTTACACTCTTCAGCATTTTACTTTAGTAAAACTAGAGGAAATGGATGGCAAACCAAAGTAATGACAAGAGGAGATTTGGTAGAGCTATATCTTATTAAAGAAGATAGAAGTGGAACTGATTGGCAATGAATAGAAAACAATTAGAACAAGTAATACAAATGAACACAAAACAAAAAAAGATTAAGTTTGTTCAATACGCAAGCGATATAAAACGAATGGAAAAAGGTTTCAAATTTTTTCTATTGGATCTTATTGAGTGGAGAAATAAGTTATCGTATAATGTTGCAATTTCCGAAAAAGTAGACACTCGAGAGTTCTTTGAAATGAAATCTAATTTACGATTGCTGAATGCTGTAATAGGTAAAGCTAAAAAGTTAATGGATGTTGAAGAATTTAACGATATTAAATCAAGAAGTATTAGAGAATATTACAAAATGGAGGAAGAATGAGTGATTTAGAGCGAATTGGCGATAACCAAATGGATCTTAGGGATCTTGCACAACACCAACCAAAGCGTGTTGACGATAATCAGCGACAATTTAGAGGTATGTTGCTTGATGAGTGGTACGAAATTGTACAATGGTTGCAATTACGAATAGATGACGCTTCTAAATGGAGTATGACAAAGATAGATGTTATGTATTCCGACCTAAAAGACTATACAAAAGGCGATGTATTCTATGCAATACAGCTTTTATACCAAGAGGGTAGATCAAAAGCACCTGATGGTGGTAGAATTTTGGCGAAACTTAACGCTTTGGATATTCCTAAGGTTAGAAATACAGTAGGAACTGTTACAAAATTACCTAAAAATAGCAAACATAAGGCAAAATGTAATGAACCAGGCTACGCTTGTATGTTTTTAGACCAATCGTGGTTTACAGATGACTATGGTAATTGGCATTTTGAACAGATGTGTACTGCAAATGGGGATTTAGGTATCTGTGAAGCTAGACAACCTGCTATTCCAAACGATTTTGAGCTTAGAACTAAGCCTCAAAAGATGACAAAGGGCATTTTGTACAGAGAAATGTGTAAAATGAAGACAATGAATGACAATATGAAGAAACAAGTATGGAAGCAATACGAAAAATACGCTGATGGCGATTTAGTTGACGCTATTGCTGAATTAGGAAAGAGAGATTGGTATGAGTGAAGAGTTAGATTTTGATAAATTAGAAAATTTTGCAAATTCAGAGATAGTTAATAATGAAAATATTTTTGGTTATTACATTAGGAAAAGTTATGGGCAGTCATTTGTTGCTTATGATGTAATTAGTGAACTTGGTTGTTCTGGAGATATTGATATGAACGATTATCAAATGCATGTTGCTACTGAAGATATACCAACAGTTGTTGTTTTTGGTAACTATGAAGATCCTACAAAGTTTGTATCAATGACATTTTTTACTTATGATTATGAACTTGACGAAGATCAAGCATTAGAAGTTACAGGTAGAAAATTTAAAGATAATGTATTTAAACTTAAAAACATTATTCAAGATATGGATTTTTGTATGATTTCTTACCCAATATTGAATGACAGCATTGAAGACTTTGGTTCCGATACAAATCAAAAATATGGTTTAGAAACTATTATTTTTAATGATGTTGGATTTTTAGGTGGAGCTTACGCTAAGAAAAATAACGAAGACAAGAAAAATCTTGATATCCAATTTTTAATTCCTGAAGGAAAAATATTTCCTTATAAGGAAATAACTAAAAATAGCTATAAAAGTAATAATAAAGAAGCAAAAATGTTTGCAAGAATATTGAAAGACTTTCATGAACTTCCAAGTTTTGCAAGCGAAGATTCTTTAAATTCTTTAATTGAAGATATCAAAAAAGACAGAATTAAAATTATAACCCACACAAATGCAATTCAAGAAGAACTACAGTCTAAAGTTGTTTCTTTACCACTTGAAGGTTTTATTTTAATTGATAGTGATGATAGAAAAAATAAAAAAGAGTGGGAACAAGTAATGATTAATATGATGGCAAAAACTGATACAGAAAAAGAAGAAGTAGCTGATCTTATTAATCTTGTAAATAATTACTTTGATAGTATGGGGCACCCTGAAGAAGAATAAGTTGATAATCGTCATCAAGGAAGTGTAGACTTAAATAGTCGGCTTCCTTGCTGACAAGCCCTCCCATCAACGCCTATCTCTTCGGAGATAGGTGTATATACTTATACTATGGAACAACCTAAATATACTGCTTTATACAAAGATAAGATAGAAAATAAAAACAAGTTTGAACTTCCTAAATTACACGAAAATCAAAAAGAAGTAGCAGATCACGAAGCAAGATGGAAAATACTTTGTGCAGGTAGACGATTTGGTAAAACAAGATTAGGTGTACAGCTTTGCCTTGAAACAGCTATGGAAGGTAAAAGAGCCTGGTGGGTAGCACCAACATTTTCGATTGCGAGGGTTGGTTGGCGAGATATTATGATGGCAGGCTTTGGTTTGTCCGACCACATAGGCGTAGATGTAAAAATGGGCGATATGACAGTTAACTTCCCTAGTGGAGGTTTCATTGCTGTTAAATCTGCTGATAATCCCCAAAGACTAAGAGGAGAAGGATTGGACTTCTTAGTTATGGATGAGGCTGCTTTCATTAAAGAAGAAACTTGGACTGAAGTTCTTAGACCTACCTTAACTGAAAGAAAAGGTTCTGCTTTATTTATTAGCACACCTCGTGGAATGAACAATTGGTTTTATCGTTTATGGGTTGACGCAGATGAAAGACCAGATTGGGCAAAGTTTAAATATTCAACTGTTGATAATCCTGCAATTGATCCTAAAGAATTAGAAATGGCAAAGCAGGAAATTGGTTCTTTGACATTTGCCCAGGAGTATGAAGCAGAATTTGTAAACGAAGGTACGCAATTATTTAAATCAGATTGGTTTAGATATTATCAACCTGCTGTTCGTGGTGCAAAGATTGATGGCTACTTGTATGAATTTGATGAAATGCCTAGATTTGCGACTGTTGACTTAGCTACTTCTACTAAACAAACTGCAGACTACACAGTTTTTACTGCATTTGCTCAAGATCCTGCAGAGAATAAATTATTT
>Ga0208644_1000685_pt1 | contig 30018 bp, 41 predicted proteins | sample VirMetDEL_Nov_18_FD_184517 | JGI IMG/M metagenome (GOLD analysis project Ga0208644, IMG submission 184517) | Aqueous microbial communities from the Delaware River and Bay under freshwater to marine salinity gradient to study organic matter... | ecosystem: Environmental > Aquatic > Marine >...
TGAGAAAGGGGGTTAATATAAGGACAGGTTTTACACCCGAGAATATTACAATATTGTAATAGTCGTTCCTAAAAGTGATTCGTTCATAAGGTAAGCCCCGTTTCCAGAACGCCACTCAATACTGATTGAAAGTCCATTTAAGTCACCTAACGCAACACCAACGGATGCCTCAGCTGAACTCGAACGCCCAGCACTTTCAACACCAAGAAAATAGAAATCTCCGTTGTTAGATTTCGCCACAGCGAATAACGCTGAACGTCCTAACTCAATCATTCTGTTTCTAACGTTACAATCCAAACCAATAAGTTTTAGTGATAAGATTGATGAGTACCATACCGTGCCATTCTCACGTGAAAAATTTCCCGTTTGGACTAATCCCGCATGTTCGATATCTTGTTCGAAATAGTATACTTCTAATGGGGCAGCTGTTGTTATACCTGTTATTGTACCGCATGAATCTTGGGCTATTGATGTAATAGATTCCCATTCACCAATATAAACCTTCTCCAAACCTCCAATTACGCTACAACCTAAATTATACCCGCCTTGCAAATTACATAAAAAAGACATATGTTTTAATTTTTTTTTAGTTTATTTTTATAAAGGGGGACTTTCACCCCCTTAGTTTTTTTTAGTTAGATTAGATTGCGAATAATACTACATAATCCCAAAACGCTGCTTGGACACCTTGCTTCCATTTAGCCGCAACTCTTACCTCCTGATTATCATTTGAATACCAAATTTGTAGGTTTTCATAATCGTTAAGTAAATCCGTTCCAAAAATTAAATTAGCTTTCGCTGATAATAACATTTTACCGGTATTGTTAAGTCCTTTGACTGCCACAACTGTAATATTCGAACCAGGATGAACTTGTGAAAATGTCTCTCCTTGATTTTCTGCACCTGTGTAGTGAAATAAATTAGCGTTTCTTAATGCTGTTGCGTATAATCTATATGTATCGTAACCCATAAACAAGTACAAATCGTCTCTGTCGATGATGTTTGCTGGTACTGCTGCTGCTATACCATCTACTGCTTGTATGATGTTTGCCGCTGTTAATGCTGTTAAGCTGTAGATGTTTCCGTCTACTACGTCAGCAGAATAAGTAGTTTCTGCAAGAGTTATCAAACCATCGCAAAGTGATGTTTGCCCTGTTGTTGATGTATCCCCAACCCACACTAGTGTATCAATTAGGGAACTGATGTTCGCAACTTTATCCTCAGTATAGATTTGTTCAAAACCAAAATCAGTAGCGTAACTCCCCGGTTGAACTAAATATTGTAGGTATACGTTTTCAACGTCGGTAATACACACTGACTCATTCACGCGCAATGGGCATACTGTTAATGTGTTTTGGTTTAAGTCAGTTGTTCCTTGTTCGTTCCAACCGCATCCACCAGCAGAAGCCACTAGATTAGATGAAATCGTATTCACAGAAACAGCTGATTTTACGTCAGGTTGGATAGTCATAAAGTTTACTGAACGTCCCCCGAGCACCATTTTACGTATCAACGACATTCTCTGTTCGTCAACGTAAGAAGTTAAATTTGAAATGTTAAGTGACATAAAAATTAATTTTTTTAGTTTATTTGTTTTTGTTTATTTTATTATCTAAGTCCTAATAATTTAGCCTTTTCAGCCTTAGATGTTAATACAGAGGTTTTCTCTTGTTTTTTTGTAATTGATTCAGTTGAAGGGGCTTTACTGAACTTTTCAAAGTTCCCTTTCAACGTTTCGTTTTCTTTTTTAATTTCATCCATAGTAGATTTCATTTCATCTAACATAGATTTTAATGTTGATACGGCTTCAAACATAGTTTTCATTTCCTCATTTGTAGCTTCCTCTTTGATTTCAGTTTCTTTTGTTTCCAACTCATTTATGAATCCGTCAGCGTCAACATAAAGAATTAAACCACCTTCTAAGTCCAATTTACCCTCTGGTGCTTTAACGAAATCCTCACCTGATTTTACTAATACCATATCACCAACAGATGCTGCTTCACCCTTAGATAAGATTTTAACCTCAGTTCCATCAACTAATTTAGTCATAATCTCGTTGGTATATTCATCAGCCATTTCCTCCTCATCTGTGGTTGAAGGTATTTCCTCATCAGTCATTTCCTCTTTGGGATAATCAGCGACTTCTGTAATTTCACCACCTACTACGGTAATTGATTTTCCGTTATCAAGTGGGTAGTTACCATCAGGTAGGGTTGTTTCCTCACCACCTACAACTTGTACCACTTTTGTACCAACAGCGAACTCACCCAATACTCTAATGATTTCATTAGTTACTGCGGTTACATCCTCCATTTTTGTTTCAGCGAAAAGTTCCTTAATTCTCGCTATGATGTTTGATTTTTCTTTCATAATACACTTTTAATTATTATTTATTTATTGTTGTTTAATCACCATAAGTTCTCTAACCACTTTTTTAACTCCTTCTGTAAATTGAATAGCCTTTTCGGTTAGTGAATACCCACGTAATACTTTAATGTTTTCATCTATACTTACATATTCTATGTAGATTAGAATACCTGCCCAAAACCTTGTGAATAGGTAATCAAACCATACATATTTCACCGTGATTTCGTTGATGATAAAGTAGTCAGTAAAATAAGCCAATAGTATAACTGAAAAATATGTTATCAATTTACTTACAATACCTAATCTTAATTTCCTTGATGTTATTACATCACCATTTTTCTGTGCAGCCCTTCTACCTGTGAAGGTATCAATAATACTAATAATAAATACCAATACCAACATCGGTATTACTGGGGACAAAAATACCCCAACGTAACCCATTATATTTTTCATGCTAAGTTTAATAGTTTTTTGATTTTAGTTTCTTTATCAGTATCGGTTAAATCACTATTAAGAACGTCTTTTATCTTTTCCTCCAATTTATTTATCATATCATCCTCATATTTCTCAATAAAATAACCTTCAAGGGAAAATCCTTGAAAAGTTCCATCTTTGATTTTATCCCATACTTCGTCGTTTTCAACTAAAAATGTTGCTACCCACGAACCTTCTTGTATATCACTAAACAATTCACTTTTGTTTCTGTCTCCTACCAAGTATGATTCTATCATATAAATACCATCCTGTTTTGTTTCGGGGTTATGATTTAGATTTACGGTATGTATTCTGTTTTCCTTGAAGTATTTTTTCATCATTTTTTCGATGGTATCGCTTGAAAACTTAACAAAATACTTACCTATGTTTTCGTTATATCGTAGTATTTCTGTTTCTGCCAACATAACTGGACTGGTAACAATTCTTTTTTCATCGTTTATACCTTCAAATTTTTGATATAATACATTTTTTACTTCACTAAATACCTCCCATTTAATTTGGGTGGCTGGTTTGTCGACAAATGATAATGCGGACATTCCTTCTTTCATATTCTCCTCCTCGAAATCAAGGTAAAAACACGGGTATTCTAATTCCTCCATATAATTTATATATTAAAACTCTACACTCTGTTTAATTCTGTTGATACGTCTTTGACTTTCACTAATGTCCGTTTCAACCACATAAGCCTTTATTGGTTGGTTATTTCCTGTATTTCCATTTACAAATACGTTAGGTGTTGTTTGATTTGTAGTTGAAGGTAATGCGTCAGGTACTAACTTTTTACCACCACCTGCTTCGTTGATTTGTGATAATAAATTGGGGTACATAGATGACGACTTACTATTGATAACAAATTCACCAGGGGCTAACATACTTGGTACACTATCAACATTTCCACTACCATTACCAGGTACAATACCACCTGATGCTGCCGTAAATTGTTGTGATGATATTTGGGCGATTTGGGCTATTGAAAATGCTGCGGCAACTCCTGCATAAATTGGGGCTAATATAGCACCAATACCAGGTACGGCAAATCCACTAGCGAATGCCGCTAATGCTGCCTGTGCCCCCTGCATAACAGCGTTTACTATTTGTAGTTTTTTGTTTGCCTCAAATGCCTTACGTCTTTGTTCTTTTTCCTTAACTTCCCTATCAGCATCTAATCTTTCTTTTTCGTAGTTGAATTGTTCCTCACTAATAATTTTATTTTTAAGTTGTTCGTCTAATATTTTTTGTTGAATATCAGCATTTTCTTGTATTGCTGCTTCCTCACGTTTATTTCGTTCCTCAATCGAGTTACCTATCATATCACTTAGTTGTGAATATATTTCACCTATTTTATCGGCGTATTGTTGTATTTTTTTAAGGTTTTCCTCTTGTTTTTCTTTTTTGGTTGGTATTACATCATCAATACCATCATTAATTTTATTGATATCATTTACCAATTTTATTTGAAGATTTTTAACCTTACTATTATAATCGGCTTGGGCTTGTTCCTTTTCAACATTAGTTTTTGATGTATCTGCTAATGTTTGTTGAAGTTGTAAATCTAATATTTCTTTTTCCTTATTTGCTTGTTGTTTCAATAAGTCAATTTCAATATCGGCATATTTTTGTCTAACCTCTAATCGTTTCTTATTCTTTTTTTCCTCCGTATCCTCAAGGTTTTCAATGTCCTCTAATTCATTATTTTTTCTAAATTGTAGTTCAGCTAATCTGGCATTGATATTGATTTGTTCTGTTTGATTTAGGATAATTTTTTCTTTATCACTATAACTTTTTTCTAAATTATCAATATCATCCTGTCTGTATTGTTCTAATATATTAAATACATTCAATTCAGCTTCACTAAAAGTTCCAACTCTATTTTCGGCAATTTCCTTATCAACCCTGTCTCTAATTTCTTTTTCTTTAAGTTTCCAGTCCTCCGTAGTTTTACCTTCTTTTTTGAACTTATCCTCCTCAAGTCGTAATTCCTCCTCTAATCCTTTTTCTATAAGTTGTTTTTTTGTTTCACCATATTTTATATTTATAGCCTGTTTTTCTTTATCTAATGTATTATTAATTCTTTCACTTTCTGCTTTTTGTAATACTTCTTGGAATGTTGCTAATCGTTCTAATTGATATTGGGCTAATTGTAATACTTCGGCGTATTTTTCATTAGCATCAGTTGCATTTTTGGTTGAACCTGTATTTTTATCTAAATTACCTGTTTCATTCTTAAATACAACATTTAATTTATTTATTTCAGTTTGTAATTGGTTATTTGTAATTGCATATTTTTCTGCCTTTTGGTTTGCCTTTTCTAACTCACCATTTAATTTAATTTGAGTATCTGTAAAAACTGAAGCACCATAGTTTGCTAAATCATAATCACTAATTTGTTTTTCAGTCCATTTAGTTACAATTTTTCCATTCTTATCAACATATCCACCATATTCAGCGGCAAACTTTTTTAACTCGTTTTGTTTATCTACAAGTTCCCCAATAGCTTTAATTTCCTCTTTTTTAGTTCGTTCTTGTCTTACTTTAAGAACTTGTAGTGCTATATATTCTTTAACTGATAAGTTTACTTGGTTTTGAAACTTTGTTTCATCTTTTAAGTTTTGTAGTGTAGTTCCGTATTGACTATTTATTTTATTTATTAGTTTTTCTCGTTCTTTTGAACCTGAATTAGTATTTTTTAATTGAACTAATAAATTGAAATAATCTACACTAGCTTGGGCTACTTGTTCCCTATCTGCCTTTTGTGCAGCCTCTAATGCCTTTGTTTGTTCCTCTAATTGTTTTCTTTGTTTTTCAGCTGCTTCCTCTTTTTTAGTAGCCTCACTACTAGCTGTTACATATTCATATATTCCATAAACTGCTGTTCCTATTGCTGCAACTACAGCAATAATGGGTAAAGCCTTCATAGCTACTCCTAACGCTGTTGTAGCCCCAGCAGCAGCCGTTGTTCCTATGGCTTGTCCTTCCATAGCGACACCCGTAGCCGCAGCACTTACTGCCGTCTGTTGTTGTGAAGTGTTTAAACTCCTAAATGATGCTGCAATTTCAACTATTTTCTGGTCTAGTCCTCCTAACATTTCTAATGATTGGGACAGGTTCAATAGGGCAGTCATTTTTTGTATTGACTTATTTACATCCTCGTTTTCAACACCTAATAAAACCATAGATGACTGAATTGCTTGGAATCCAGCAACACCTACTTGAACGGCTGATGTAATACCCCTAACTAATCTTTCAGTAAAATTACCCGCTAATATTTTTACCGTAGCATTAGTGTCCTCAATAGTTTCTCGTAATCCAGCAGCCCGCATTGATAATTCTTGGAATCTGGCAGAACCTGGTTCTAAACCTTGAAGTTCTTGTATTGTTTCTCGTAATTGGGCTTTTAGTGATGCTTGACTACCTATCACTTCATCAGTTGCAATACCTAATTTAGACATTTCAACTTCTAAACCAGCCAGACTTTTTCTCATCTTATCTGCCTGCTTAGAGTTTTCACCATAGGTTTTAATAACCCTATCTAATTCCTGTTTTGTTGCTTTTAAGTCGGCTTGTAGTGTTTCTACGGACTGAGTTGCCTGCTTACTATCAATGGTTATTTTAATTGCTGCTTCTGTCGCCATAATACCTTTTTAACTAAATATTAGTTATTTGGAAGTGTTTTTATAATCTCCAATAGCAATACCTTGAAGTGTTGCTAATCTTTTAGCCTCACCTTCTTTTTTACTATCATTACAGGGGTAATAATATTTCTTACCTTCATTACCCCATCTGGCATAACAACCTTCTTTATCCTTTTTTACCTGAACTGGCATATTTTTAATTTACAAATGTATATGATGTTTCACCACCACCTGCCGAAACTGGTAAAGAATATTCTGTTATGTTTGTTGTATTTGATAAAGTTAAGTTTTGTCCGTATAAGGTATTTCCACCACTACAATCAACATCGGTAAATTGAGTTGAACTTACATATTGATTATATGTATTGATATTTAAGTTTGTAGTTGTAGATGGGGTGATACTTCTAATAATTGTATTTGGGGTTTGTGTTCCACCATAATTTATACCACCATTACATACGAACTCATTATCTACTGTAATTGTTTGATTATCACCTAAATATAAAGTCATATCACCAACACCATAAACATTATTTAATAAATTTACTGAATTTATTATTTGCAAATTGTTTGTTGTAATATCAACACCAGACACTTCAATTCCGTTTCCTGTTAAATTATTTGTTATTGGTGTTGAAAAAACTAAATTATCAATATCAGCAGTTCCAGAAAAAACAATTTTTGATGGACTTGCTGGTGTTCCTAAATTGGTTAATAAAGAAATATCCCAAGTTGTTCCTGATATTAAATCTATTGTATGTAAATTAGTTCCACCATTTAACGAACTTGCAATTCTTGGATTTACTATTGTTCCTGCTTGATGTCTAAATATTGAGGTTGTTATATTAGTTTTTTGTCCTCCTATTATTATTGAAGTATTAGATGGAACTGTAATTGTTCCTGTGGTATTTACTATTGTTTCTGTTGAAATACCACCAGCGTTCAAATTACCTGTTCCGTCCATAATAAACTTTGTAGTTCCACCATTATCTGCAGCTGAAGTATAGTTTCCAGAAATATAAACATTTCCTCCATTATGAGTTTGTGTGTTTTGATGGGTTAAATTTACAACATAAATATTACCTGAATAATTTTTAGATGTATTAGCGGTTGCTAAAACAGGTATTCTATTTGTTCCATATTGTATTAGAGTTCCATTTGTATTGTAAAAGTTAAATGAACCTGTCCCAACAATAGTCATACCAGCACCTATTATATTAGTTGCGTTTGCTAAAGCTAATTGTAAATAAGTAAGCATAGTTAGTGTTTGGGTATAGTTTGTAAAATCTACATATTGTGCGTTTGCCCCAACATTTATGGTTAGTTGTCCTGATGAAGCATCACCAACTACGAAGTCGCTTGAAGTTGGGACTGCCCCTTCTACCCAAGTTGCCGTTGAGTTCCAGTTTCCACCTGCAGCGCTAATTGTTCTTTGTGCCATTTTATTCTGTTATTTCATCGTTTAATTTTTCAACATATAAGTTGCTATGTAAATAGTCCCCATATTGTTCGTAATCTTTTTGTAATTGTTCCATACGCCAGTCCATAATTTCTTGTGCGTCATTTTCATTTTCAGTTAAAACCTCAAATGGTAAATGTTCTATGTAGAACCTTATTATTTTTTGTGTTTCGTTAAAAGGTATTTCAACTAACATATATTATAGTTTTTTAACTTTTATTTCTATTGTAGCCCTTGTTATAGTAGAAGCACTATCAACATTAAAACCGATTACATCACCGACTAAAAGTGAAGTAGTCCAAGTTGTTAAACTTAAATCAGTATTTATTTGTTGAGATGATAATGTTGGTTTTTCTGTTCCTGCTATACTATCTGCTGCTGAACCTGGTATTGTATATGATGATGATTTCCATACATCTAAAACTATTGAACCTGTTGTATCAGCTACAACACTCCAACTCTCAATAGTTGCGTCATAAGGGACAACTAAATACCCTTTTAATCCTGTTGTAATAACTGAACCAGCACCATCAATAGTAATACCTAAAACCCCAATATTGTTTGCTACATCATCGGTTAAAACTTTATATGTGGTTGTATTACCACTATCATTCATTACCAAGTAAGCACCTGTGGTGTCTCCTGTATATGTTGGTAAAGAACCTATCCTTATGTTTGCCATAATTTTTATTTATTTATTTTATTTATTTTAATGTTCATATTCAAGTAATACATCATCTTGGGTTGTTAGTATATCCCCAAGTTCAGTTAGTAAGAAAAATGTTTCTGGTAATGGTGTTGGAGTAGGGGTTGGTGTAGGTGTAGGTGATGGCACCATAGGAACTAAATACTCTCCCCCATACTGATAAAATGTCTTGTAATCGTATATTCTACTATCACTTGTATTTTTGTAAAAGGTTGTCTCATCATATACTTCTGGATAAGTTCCTTGTAAGTTCTTAAACCATTCGTATCTTGTGGTATTATGATAGGTGAAAAAATCATATTGGGAAGCCAATACTTCACCTGTACTCATTTTCATTCCCTTCCAGAACTCATATTGGTTTGTTGCTTGTGTATTTCCACTAACAACTCCCCATCCTGCCCAAAATGTAGTTAAGTCTATTGCCATCGTTTATAATTATTATTGTCTTATATTTGTTTTATTGTATTGTATTGTTTCTTACCACATTTAGAGTTCCCCTATTTATTCCATATACATAATCTCCCCATATATTTATTGGATAAGAAATTGAACTACTATATGTTGCCCTATCATAAACAGCACATTCAACTATATTTGTTAGAGTTGAAATATCAGTTATATTTACCACTAAATAATTGTTTGATGTTGCACCTGTGGTTAAATGTTCTACATTTATTCCTAAATATATTTGTGCCCCATCTACGAAGTTTGTTGTTCCTGTTATTTCAATATTCAAATATCTATTTGGTTGTGTCCAATTTGAAGTATCAGCAGTTATATTAAATAAAAAGAAATTACCATTTGTTCCGTCTAATGATGTTGAAATTGTTGTTAGGGTATTCCCTGATGGTATTGTTATTTCTTGTTGGATATAAGGGTTTCTGGGTCCAGTTGGTAATACTTGTTCTTTACTTACCGTAGTCAATACAAATGAATATTCATTTCCTTCTGTATAAAAAGTTATGTCGTGGGCTGAAGCATTATTATTATTACAATATACTTTAACGGACATTCTATTAGTTGGGGAAATTACCGTAGTTGGAAATACAACATCAATTCGTATTTCATCAGGACTTGTTCCATTCCACCCAATACTTTCAATACCACTTGTAATTGGAGAACCTATTGTTCCCCCACTAAAATCTGTAAGTTGTAATTCTACATAAGCCGATATATCATCGTTCTCTGCTGGTTTTAGAAAGTTTAAGTAAAACCTTTGAACTCCTGCAGGTATAAAATTAAAACCCAGTTCAGGTGTTATGAATTGTTGAATAAAATTATCATTTGTGGAACCTGGTAATGACACCGTAGTTGTTTGAGTAGATGCTGTTGTCGGTGTTTCACTCAATTCTTTATAATCAGCAATATCACTATTTACACTCGTATTGAAGAAATATGTTTTACCACCAATAATACTATTGATGTCTGTTGTTACTGTATTTCCACTACTATCTAAACCTAATATATCAATAGGGTTTCCTGTTGGTAAACTTTCATATTGAATTGTTGCCCCACTAGATACTACAATATCTTGTATTCCTGTAAAGTTTCCTTCGGCTAGTACCTCAATTAAAGCGGGGGTTGTTGTTCCTGTTGAACCTGATAAACTTATCGGTAGTATTTGGTTATCAGTTCTAACCCATAATAAGTCATCAGCTACGTTTACAAACATTTCTCCAACGAATAAGTCCGTTGGTATCATTTCATTTAAGGTTGTTCCTGTTGGTATTGTAGGTAATTCACCTGATATACCACTTCGTTTAAGAATTAAACGGCTATATTCAATTTTATCCTCTGCCATAACTATTTATAAATATTGTTATTTTTTATTTGTTTTTATATTTCTGTTCCATCTATAATTGGACGCTGTTTGGAATCACCACCGAAAGAACGGACAGCATCCTCACTACCATCTACTACGTCAATTAAGTTTGTTTTACCTACGTTCATAACCTCATCTTTACACCCATCAGTAATATAAGGGTTTAACCATTTAAGTCCATCCGTAGTAATTAATAAATCCCCTACAACAATACTATTTGATGGTACATTATCAATTCCATCACCAATAACTATTGCGTTTGTTACACCATCTTTAATTGAGTTATTATTACCAACTATAATACTATTACTACTACCATAATCAGCAAAGTTGTTTTCACCAATCATAAGTACGGTATTACTATTATTTACTGATTGGTTTTTTAATAATTGTACGGGACGTTCTTGGTAAATACCACCACTTTTAACTTGGGGTTCACTTACAGGTTTGAATGGGGCTGTTTGACTAACTATACCACCATTACTATTAGGTACGTTAGGAGTTCCTGGTATTACCTTACAAATACCATTCGTCCAATAACCTCCTAATATATCACAACATGCTTCCGTTAAGGGTTGGGATGATAAACTAACATAATGATATGAACCTCCTTGAACCTGCATCGCTACAATATCATTAGGGCAGTCAACTTCACTATTACTTATATCCATATTATCGTTGTAGGCTACGTCTATGTAGTTTAATTTATATAATATTACCTTCGTTGTCTTATCAATAGCATTAGGGTTGTAGTCCTCAATTCTATTCACCCTCCAATAACTATTGTTGATAAGTATTACATCACGGAAATCAAAATCATTTATATCACTTGGAGTTAGATGAAAATACCCTTCTAATAATTTACTATTCACATCATCAAGTTCGTTGATTGTTGATAAGTAAAATTGGTTGATTAGAGTATTTGTAGGACAACATAATGGGGTGTTATAGTATAATATACCACTATTACCGAACTCTAAGGTATAGGTTGGGTTCTTAGGGTTATCATACATACCACAATACATATAACGATTAAAAAATGTTAGTGGGGCACCAGGGTAGTTTCTTAGACTATAAGCAGCACCTGCTAATTGTTTACCAAATAATATACGTGGGTTTACCTTTACAGGTGATAATTGGTTTATATCACTTATATCGGCAAAGAATGGTGCTATTAATCCTACTGAACCGATGAAATTATCACTAATCGGTGTTGGACTAACTGATAATTGTAGTTTCTTTTCACTTGTGGAAAAATCGTTTATAAAGTCGATTCGTTGTTCCCCATATACCTTACCTGTAATTTGGTTAAATTGTTCGTTATAATAGTCATTATCCTTATTATATGTAAAGAAATATGATTTAACGTCCAACTCACTCATAGGTGTTTGTTTTATATCATTATCATAATCCAATTTATAAGTCCAATCCTTTACCTTCATTTTACTATTAAAGAAATCATCCTTAGGTTCTATGATTAAATTATTTGGAATATTTGGGTTATCATATACCATCAAATTAAACATCTTACATACGTCTAACAATAAATCCCTCATCTTAATTTGGGGCAACATAGTCGATAAAGGTAATATACCACTTATACTATAATTGAATGTTGTTGCTGGTTTGACTTCTAAATAATTTACTTGGGTATTCTCATATGGTAATATAGCTTGAAATATCACATTATCACTTGTAGATTGCCATTTTACTGATGTTGGGTATAAGAACCTTACTCTTATATAAATCTCATCACCAGCGTTCAAATAAACGTTAGTTGCGTTTAGGTTCATACTTAATGGAAGTGGGTCTAGATAAGGACTAAAAAGGTTTGATGTTGTATTACTTGGGGTGAACTCAGTTATTGCACCATTATTGGTTTGGGCTATAATTGAGTTTGTACCTGTTATTGCGTCCTTCTTATAGATGTAGGCATAATAACCTAATTTACCACTTAAATACTTAAATGATGCGTTAGTCATATGGACGAATAATGATTGGAATGCCGCCTTAAATGTAATACTATACATACCAGGTTCGATATTCACGTATTTACAAATGTTTTGTCCTGCTGAGTTGGTACTCCACTGATTATTAGCGTCTTGGAAGTTGATATTATTATATGAACCTGATTCTTTATCAAATGGCATCCACCATTTACCACTAGTATTATTACTCCATATGGTATTTGATTTCACTAATGCTGGACTAATTGGTTGTGAACCTATCAACCCTAAGGCGATTGCTGCGTTTTCAACATATATTCTATTAGGTTGTGGAAATATTGGACTATTTGGGTAGGTATAAAAGTTATTGTCTCTAATACCAACACGAACTATACGTTGGTTATACTCCTCACTAGTATATTGGGGCATGTCTAACGGCATGATTAGGGACTTGAAATAATCACTATTAAAAAACTTACTTGTATAGGTATAACCTGCAAATAAAAATAATTTATCCATAAGGGTTTTTAGATAAATTGCAGGGTTTAAATCATAACTATTTATGATAATACCATTAATACCTGATACTGATGGTTGGAAATTACCATTCATAATCATAGGGTAGGTATAACCTTCACCAGGTTCAACCTGAGTTAGAATCCCATTCTTATAGATGAGGTTGTTATAACTATTACCTATGGTTGTTACGTTACGGGCGTGGTTGTATTCATCTAAGTTTAACTGACTGATATAATAATCACTCAACTCAATCATAATATTCTTAAATACCCCCGTGATAACAACCTCAAAATCTACTTGTTTTTGGTTTTCAACTACAGTTAATAATTGTAGGTTTCCGTTAAAGATTAGTTCATCTCCAATATAAACTTGTACTGGTAGTGATTTCTTGGGGTTATAATATGTATTACTGATATCAATATCAACATCCTGTATTTGTCTAAAATACTCCTTATTAATTTTAGTACCAGGTAGTAGTATAGTTTTACTATAACTTTCTTTTTTGGTAGTAACGTCCTCGATGTCCTCAATTTGATAAGTGAAACTGAAATCAAGGTTATCATAAGTGTCTAAACTTATTCCGTTACTAACAATTCTAAATTGGTTTTGTCCCATATGTTAAAATCTATATTGATTAAATGATACGCTTACGTTGAAGGTATATGAATATAATTGTTCTTGTTTGTCCTTAAATAATTCCAACTTGTTGTCTAATAGTTGTGCCCCAAATAATCTATTATCGGGGGTTTGGATATAGACTGATGCCGATTGTAATAAGTCCTCCATTAATGGAACCTCAAATTGTTTTAACCACCCTGAGTTCAAGGTATAGGTATTTCTACTACGACTATAAAAAGTTTTAATACCTCTATCATAATCCCTATAACCAAATGTGTCGTTGTCCCAATTTCCTTCTGTTCTATAATAATTCTTACGTTCTACCTCAACAAAATCACGTGAGTAGTAAATGAATGGGTATGATATAAAACTACCTAATCTGTCCTTCCACATTAGATGCCAGATTTCATACATACTACAATCATCATTTATCTTAAAACACTTATCATTTGTTCTTTGACTTGGTGTTCCAAATGGTGCGTCATAACCATAAACAACATAACTATCAACACTATTGATATATGAAGTTAGTGTCCCTGATATGTTTGTATATGGAGTTAATAATATTTGGTTTATTCCTATTGGAACATAAAAGTCCTCTTGTCCTGTTGTATTCTTATCAAGTTTAATTTTTCCTAATAGGTTACTATTCTTATCAAAGAACTCATATATTACACCATCACATACGGATGCGGGGTATAGATGGAATAATAAGAACCCTATTGTACTTCTTTCAATTCGATAACAAGTTTCATCCTCTAAGATTGTTGATATATTGTTTCCACTAAAACTCCTGTTTTGTATTACATACTTATCATAACCATTTACACTATAATCTTGTCTGTTTTGATAAGCGTTATAAATACAAAATGCGTTATAATCAGTTATTGCCGTTAGAACTTGGGGTAGTTTGTTTCCAGGGTAGGTGATTGTTCCTGGTATTACAGGACTATTACCAGCCCATGCTAAGTCAGTTTTGATTACCACTCCATAAGTAGCATCAACATAGATGTCTGTAATGGTACAGGTTGTATTATATTCTGGACGAGGTTGTCCCCATACTAATCCACCTGTACTAGAAGCCCCCTGATAAGTTTTGTTGATAACTAAACTTGTTGAACTTGGTACACTATAAACATTAGTAGCCCCGTTATATTGTATTAGTCCTGTTTGTCCTTCTACGGTGATAGGCATACCTGTTGTAAAGTAATGGGTTGATGTACTATTTAATCTGGCAAATCCACCTAAACTACTAATACTTTGATAGTCCCACGATATTTGGTTTTGAGTTACGTTGATGATATCACCGATTTGGAATGGTATATTATCTAAACTCGTTAAGTCATCATTATAAAAACCTACATCACCTAAGAATATATTGTCCTTAAAATTGAATACGTATTGGTTTTCATACCCTAATAATAATCCAAAACATTTTTTAGTGTCTGGGGCATCATATACTAATCCATAATCTACGTTTTCACCTGTTAGGTTCTGTGATACCAAATCCTTCATTACGTTACTCATATCGAGTTTTCCATAACCATCCAAATCAGGTGATAATTTCCATTTATAAAACTTACTACATCTTAAAGGGAAGGTTGTGATAGGTATTGTTATTTCTAAGTCTAAGATAAACTCAGTCGTACTTACTATTTGTGATACGTTATAGTACCCCGTATAAAGATTATTATTGTAATCATTTACTAATAGAGTGTCCCCCTTTTTATATGGATGGGTTGTTGATGTCGTACATAGGGTTTGTACTGAACCATTATAATTGGTATTTACCATATTGATGATAAACTCATCATCATATACAGCATTTACGATATACTTATATTGATTATAAATATTATAATCAGTATCAAATACCTTTAATGGAATCGCCGAATAAGCTGCCATAAAGTCGTGGGGTAATGTAATCGCACTATAACTCATAATTTCTTTTTATTCTTAAATATTATTTTACTCCAAATGTTTTTTTAGCCATATCAATAATATCGGCTGTAATGGACTCCTCGAATATTCCTGTTTTTCTTAACCTATCAACTTCCTTCAATGCGTTACCTATAAAGTTAGTTGGTTTTATACCGAACCTAAATATTTTTTGTCTTATTGGAAATACTGCTTCATCAGGTAATCCTTTTATTCTAACCCAGTTTCTAATGGCATCAATACGGGGTGGAAATTGTCTATAACTATATGGGGTATTATATTTTCTAATTGTTCCACTTACCCCCTTATCAACAAAAGTATAATATGGTTCAGCATTTATCACTATAACGTCATTACCTTCTTGTTGTTCTATTACGAACTTAAAACTTTCAATCAATTTACCAGAAGCCCTCTTTGGATAAGGTTGATTGGTGGCTAATGTTTCCTTTACAACCTTCGTATAAACTTCGGCAAAATCATTTAAGGCTTCTCGTTTGATAAGTTTTTTTGCCATTAGTTTTTTTAATTTCTTTTAATTGAGTGTCTATGTCTTTTATATAGATTTCAAGTAGTGCTATTTTAGCTTCTATATCATCTAATCTCATTTCTAACGGGGTTTTAGGTGTCTCGTGGACTACTTTACCATCTTTTAATAATCTAAACGCCATAACTTAAATACAAGGGGTTAATGTGGTTATTGGTGAAACAGGTATATCACAATTTACCTGTCTTAGTTTGAATGTGATGTTAGCAGCAACACCTGTACTCTTATCAGGTGTTTCATCTATTACAGGATAAAAACTTACATCACTACTAAAAAGTATTCCGTATTGTCCCCAGTATTGTTGTACTTCGGTTACTAAGTCTTGTAGGTATTGTACGCAATCACTTAGTATTTCTTTTGAGTTATCACTTTCAAATCCGTTTTCATTATCATAGTTAGGTTGAATGTTAATTTTGTCTAAAAACATTACCACGAAACTAAATTGGGGTATTGCTGTTTTGTTATTATTTCCAACCCCTATAATACTATTGTCCGCCATACTAACCCACATATAAGGGAACTTCATTTGACGTGATGTACCAATATCATAAGTCTCACCGAACCCAAAATCTTTTAGAAAATAGTGTCTATTACTGAAATCATTAAACCAAGTGATAATTTGGTTCAGGGTGATTATATTTGTTGTTGCCATATTATAATTTATTTTTGTCTTTTATGTCGTCTAAGTTCTTAAAATAACTCAACCAGTTTAAAGAATGTATATAGTTCATTTCATATACTTCATTTTCCTTTAATCCCAAGTCCTTCATTAATCTATATACAAAATCTAACCATTCATACCTGTCGTCAAGTTTCTTGTCCTCACCTAATCGTTTTTTGAACTTACTATCGTCTTGGCGGACTGGTTGTTTGTAGAGTCCTTTGTAGTTGTCTCTAACGAACTTCCGCCAGTTAAAAAAAAACTGAATACATTATTTACCTGACTTATGTTTAGTTTTTCAAATATTTCTTTTCGTTTGAATAAATCGGTTGTAAATAATTCAATTTTATCGTCTTTTTTCTTACGTAAGAATATACATAATAAATCAGTCATACACTTGATATAATCGTGGTTTGTTTGTTTCAGTAATGTTTCTATTGTGATGATTTCCCCTGCGGTATATCTATCATAGTCAGTATGTAGGTAATATATTTCACCATCAATTTCTACATTATCAACACTTATCACTTCAACTGGGGTATAGATGAACTTTAATTGTTCGCTAATCAGTTGGAATTGTTCTATATTCATTTGATATAAAATTGTCTTATCAATCCCACTAAGAGTATTGATAATATCAAACAAATACATCAGGTTGTTTTCATCCTCAGGTTTAGGTAATTCGTGTATTTTTTTATAGATGTTTACAGTAATCTCACTCCACGATGTAGGGAACTCATACAATTTACTTTCACCATCTAAATCAATTTCTATACTAACCATATTATTTGTTTTTTTCTACGATACTCCAAATAGTTCCTACTAAGGTGATAATACCACCTATAATTTCCGTAGCTGTTGTCTCATCGACTAAACCTCTCATAACCAACAATCCACCTAAGAATGTTAGTGAGTGTCTTAAAATTCCTAAAATTTGCTCCTTTTTCATAATTGTTTTTTTTTATAAATATTTATTTTTTTTTATTGTTTTTAACTAAGAAATCTAATCACAGGTTTTACCCCTGCTGTTTTCCTTTGTCCTAACTTCATCATAGCAATATACCTCATCGCATCAAGTGAATGATTATAAGCATCAACAGGTTCTTTTTCATACCCCCCGTCCCTGTTTTTCTTATACATATACTTTTGTAGTTCCTCTATTATGTTAGTACTTTTTCGTGTAACGTATAGTTTATGTTGTTGAATAATCTGTATACCATAACTGATACTATCACGTCCCTTTTCAACAGGTTTGATATTGAACCCATATTTCTTTATTTCAGCAATACTCTTAGGTTCCGCGGAGTCGGCGTAGATTTCACCTTTAATACCTTCCTGTTTCATTATAGATGCTAATTCACTATTGAGTAATCCCTTTTGATATACTATTTCATCAACTATTATACTATCATTATATTTGTATAATCCTACTAATGCTGCTTCATCTACACTATACCCAAAGTCAAGTCCATACCCAAGTAATCTGGCTTCATCAGGTAATTTATCAATAACCTCGTAGTCGTTATAGATTGTACCTTCTATACTTCCTACCTCACCTAATAAGTAAACTCGGCACCAGTTTTCCCAGTAGGTTGATGTCTTGGCTTTTTCCCAATTCTGTTCCAACATTTTTATTACCTCAAGGGCTAAGGCTTCGTTGTCCTTATATGTTAGTATGATAAATTCAGTATCAGGTTGTCCTATTAGTTCGTTGTTAACCCAAAACTTTTGTGATGGGTTATAATCCAAATAGATGTCCCCACTTGTACGAATTGCTAATTGGAGGTATGCTTCATAGTTGATGTTGTTACACTCGTTAACATATAAAATCTGGCGTCGTCCGCCACGGAGTTTCTCCTCGCTGTCCGCACTAAAAAACTCCATATAAGAACCATTACTGAATGTATAACGTAATAAACTCTTATTGTAGTTATTGGGTATAAATCTACCCGTCTCCTTCATAATCTTTAAGAAATCCTTGTTGGCACCACGTCTAAGGTGGGGTATAGATTCACTTACAACACTCACTTCAAGGTTGGGTGTCTTTATACATTTGTCGATTAGTATAGCCAGAATTGAAAATGTTTTTGACGCACTCGTTCCACCTTGAATGATTTTAATTCGTTCCTTCATAGCCCTAATCTTTTTCAGGGCTGTTGTATAAACAAAACTACTCTGTGTCGTCGTCGTCATCTAAGAATAATGGTTGTTCTAATGTTAGATTAGCATTTATGTTTAGTTCATCAGTATAACCTCTTTTACGGGCTTTATATTTCATATAAAATAATATACTACGTTCACTACCCTCCCTGATTTTTCTAAATAGTTGATTCTCTGCGAAGTCTAATGTGATTTCATTTATTTCCTCCACCTTGTTTCTAAAATCCTCATCCTCGTTGTAGTACCTATAATAAGTATCACGTGATATACCTAACTCTCTACATGCGGGGGTTACTAATCCTAAGTGTCGTTCTAAGGCTTCTAATAGTTTCTTTTTATAATACGTTGGACGTTGTTTCATTTGTTATTGGGTATTTGTCGTTTATTTCAGGGATACCAGCCCTGATGAATTGATATAGTGTATTCATATGTAGTGTTGGGGTTGATATTGCCAGTTGTGATAATATGTTGGTTTCCTTATTATAAAAGTATAACCACTTTATAAAGTTGATAACTTTATTTCTAAACTCATCATCATCAATTTTCATACCTACCACCAATACTTTTTCATATGGTTTAGCTTCCTTTAATAAGTCTCCCCACGCTACGAAAGAATAATCAAATGGTTTAAGTTTCTGTGTCTTTTGTTTTCTTGCTTTACGATACTCTATAAACTCAACACAGGGTATTGTATAATCTATTTCATCAAATCTGTCTTTATGTGGGTTTCTCTTATAAATAGTAAAAGATGTTTTTAGTTTGTGGTTCGTGTATGGGGTGTCTAATACGCAAGAATATATTATTTCAAATCTTTTGAATTCGTTATAGTTATAATAAAAATTTGCTGGTTGGATGTATGCGATATAATCACCATTATCACAGGCTTTATTATAAAACATTTTTATAAGTCCCCCATCTTTTTCCCCAAACGGCGGGTTACCGATAAAACACCTACCCTCTTTATAACCACCTAAATCTAATGTTGAAAAGTCTGCTTGTTCTATGTAGTCGTGTTGGGGGTATAAATCATAAGCCCTACAACCTGGTAGTTGATGACTGAAGGAACCTGAACCAGCGCTGGGTTCTACCCACTCTGTTATGTTTTCCTCACCGATGATTTCCTTAGTTTTTTCTATACACCATCTTGCTACTATGGGTGAGGTGTAGTATTTATCAAAAGGTATTTTTGCCATATTGGAGTATAAGTTTTTTTATTTCTTTTACGAATTGTTCGTTGTTCTCCAACTCCCTTAGGTTCCTAACTGCGTCCTTTATTTCATCATCCTCAAACTCAATCATATATTCATTTAGGAAAAATATGTTCTGTTTGATATAATCATTTACGTCCAACACATCTACCTTTAAGTTCGCCTTGTTGATATTTTTTTCATACTCGTTTTCTTGGTGTCCGTATATTCCATATAATTCCCAATCCTCAAATCCGTTGTCTAATACGAAGTTCTTGTCCCAATCACCAAGCGATACATAATCCCAATCACCGAAGGACTGATTGTCTTTTAGTATAAATTGTTTTTGTTGTTCCTCAGTTAGATTGTCCGCCTTTATAATATACACCTCATCTAATCCTGCTTCTTTACAGGCTTTAAGTCTCATATTACCACCCAATACCACCATATTATCATCTACGACTATTGGACGTATTTTTAACATTTGGGGGAACTCTTTTATACTCTTTACTAGTTGTTTGAACTTGGTGTCTCTAATCGTTCTTGGGTTGTCTTTATTTAGGTTGATTTCCCCTATTTTAACTAATTCTATATTCATTTTTTTTTATTGTAAGTTTTGTTGTTATTTTATTAGGTTTATTACCACCAACACTCCAATACAATAACCTACTGATAATGCTAGTGCTTGTTTTATTCTTTCACCCCATATTTTAGTTTCAACCATATAACCCAGAAATGGTAATCCCAGAAATGGACTTATACCAGCAAAAAATAGCATCATAGGTGTATTAGCTTCTGCTACACTTCTAATATAAAATGTACTACAAATCTCAATTATCAGGGCTGATAATGCTATAATAAAATATTTTACCATTATACTTGTTTTTCTAATTTCCATTTATAACCCCCCCTTGTCTCAAACTTGGTTCTATTATATGTTCTCATAATGTCCCCACTTTCAACACCTGTTGCTTTTGATGCTTGTTCCCTATTGTCCCAACACCCTACAAGGTTGTCATTTAAGTCATAAGCACATACCATATGTTTTTCCAATTCTTTCCCTTCTATACGATTATTTCCAAACTCGGCATACTTGGGGTTCAGTTCATAACTGATGTGTTGTCTATTGAGTTCTTTTGCTGCTATATTGGTTGTTCCAATACCACCAAATACATCTATAACCAAGTCGTTTTCATCTGTTAGTAAGTTTATAAAATACTTTGGTAATTCTTTATTGAAGGGGGCTGGATGTTTTATATGGTTGTCCCGTTCTGTTCCTGCTGTGGCGAACCTAAATACATTATCAGGGCGGACTAATTCGGGTTTATAGTCAATATTATTTTTTTCAGTTCTTTCCCCATCTTTTATTGTTCCGTGTCCTTTTGGGTGCCAAGGGTATTTACTTCTATTTTTTGTTTCCTCTGCTGGTTCCTCCATTACCCGTTCCATATGAAACTTCATTTCCTTTTGGTTCTTAACGAAGTGAAAAATAAACTCCGTCATATTTCTAAACCTTTTTGGACTACCATTTGGTATTCCATTTCTTTTATGCCAAATATATGTGTCGTAAAACTTTAATTTGGTTTCATTTTGACTACGATGTATTAGTTCATAAATAAACGGGTTTCTTAACCCATTAGAACAATTGTCGTTGATGTTTAGAATGAAACTACCTGATGGTTTTAATACCCTCTGTATTTCATTGAATAGGGGTAATAACCAGTCGCAATAGTCCTTTGGTTTTTTAATTGAAACATTTTGTCCGTAATTGACGATGTCGGCATATGGTGGGGATGTTACTATTAAGTCAACACTATTGTCTGGTTGTTCTTTAATCAGTTGGAAGCAATCTCCTTGTATAATCATTTTTTTTGTTATTACCAATATTTTATTATGAAATGTATTACCATATACCAAAATAATATTCCCAGTATTGGATATACTAAACAACCTAATCTATTCATTATTTTTTTGTCCTAGGTTTTCTTGTAGTTTTAGTGGTTGTTACTTCTGTGGTTTTCTTTTTTCTACCACCACATTTCGTACACCCTTGTTTGTCTGCTTCTACGATGTCTACATCACCATCAAAGTTTGATTCTGTTACCAGTTGTGGTTCAGGGTTAGGTTCGATAGTCTTTAACACCTCATCAATTATTTCTTGTTGTTCTAACCAATTTTTTAGTATTCTTTGTCCGTGTTTGATTTGTGCCCCACACTTTTTACATACAGAATATTTGGGGTTAAACTTTCTAATAAAAGTTTCAATTTCAACCACTTCATTTGTGGTTACCCTTCTTAGATTTATCAAATAATCAATTCGATTATAAGTTTCTCGTGTTATCATAAATTACTCTTTTATTATAAATATATTGTTATGGTTAAAAAAACCAATATATACGAAAAAAAGGGTAGTATATGAGAAACCTACCCTTTTTACTTAATAGTCGGCTACAACTATTTATTATCATCGCTTTTAGGAAATCCTTTATTATCTAAGTGTTCCTGTATTTTTTCTAATCTTTCACCGATTTCTTTGGAGTACCCTGTCTCAACATAATCTACCACTACATTAGTTATGGCAACAAGTTCTTTTAGTGTTAGACATTTATTACACGTTGTACTCCAATCCAATACTAATTTTAGTGATGATTGAGATGCGATTTGTCTTTCTTTTGATTGTTGGTTTTTCATTTTTTTGGTTTTTATTTTATTTATAATTGTGTTTCTATTGCTGGTTCTGCTTCGATTGATTCCTCATCATCAATAGTAGATGGTAGTATCATACCAATTTGTTCTAAGTCGTTGAAGTATTGTTCGGCTATGGTGTTCCATGCTTCGTCCTCGATTTGTTTTTCTACTTCTTTACGTGATACGTATTCATGCCACGCTTTTAGTTCTTGTTCTCTACACCACGCTAGATAATCTAAGTCTAGTAATAAGTCCTCGTAGTATTCGTCTTTGTAATTCATTTTGTTTTGTATTAGATGTTTATTTATATTATAAATATAGGGCTTTTTTACAAAGTATCAAATCGTACCCATAATTTTTTCAATTAATTTTTCTTTTAATTTTTTAATCTCGTGGAAACTTAGAACGTGTGATATGTCGTTTTCAGTTCCAATCTGTCTATGTGTCTTATTTAGTGTGAAATACTCATGCCATAAAAAATCTTGGAAGTATGATTTGGGTATTCTAACATAATGTTTGTCTATCATTTGGTATAACTCCTCTACCTCTTTTTTTTGTTCTAAATCACTATCATCTATGATTGCTATGTTGTCTATGGGTATGTTCTCTTTAATTCGTGTAACCCTGTAAAAACCACTTGTTTTGGAGTGTACTTGGTTCTTTACGCTTCTAATAAAGTAATACAAAAAATAGCCTTGTTCTATTACACTATTAACCTTTTCTCTGTTTTCTAAAAACCCGATTGCTAATTCACTAATCAGTTCTGGTTTCAGGTGGAAGTTGGGGGTTATGATATTGTCAATTATTTCATCATAAACACTACCCTTAGTGGTTATTTCTACCAACACCTTATCAATCATTATATTCTTGTAGTTTTTCTTTTATAAGTCGTATTTTACCCCCCAATACGTAATCATTAGGGGTTAAGTCGATTAGGGCATATAGTAGTTCATATAAGGGTTCACCTGTTAATAAATACCCAAGTCCTATTGTTTCCTTCATAGCCCTGATTTCCTCACCTAAGGACATATCATTTGGGTTATTATCAACCGAATCTATGATGAACTCTATAACATTATTCATAATCTTTTTTTTATAAATATACTATTTTTTGTATAAAGTTTGAAACTTTGGTTTTTTTCCTTATATTTATGTTAAAGGGCTCAACCTTGTTAAGACATTAATAAACTACCCTGGTTGAATTGATAGGTATTGAGCCCCCTACTTTTTGACTGGGGTTTTTTAATATATAATATGAAAGAAAAATTGATGAAATTATCGAAAGAAAGACTGGTTAATATTATCATTATGATTGATGAAACAATACATAATGGTAGTGATAAAATTGAAACAGCAATTTCTAAATTAGATGGTAGTGATATTACCACTTACTTTGAATCTTTTTATGAAGGACATACCTTAAAAAATAAGGCGAAATTACAATTAAAAAAGTTTATTGATGATTATGGTTACGATAATGTCGTTGAAGGTATTGATATTGCTGTTTTACAATATGATTACCACGATACTACAAAGGAAAACTTTGAGGATGCTTTTTGTAAATTAGGTGGTATTTTATATAATAAATTTGGTAGAACCACCCTATCAAATTGACTGAACTACCCTGTCAAAATGACTGAACTACCCTGTCAAAATGAACGAACCACCCTATCAAATTGACTGAACCCAATAACCACTATTATACACCATTATTAAATACCATTATTATAAACCATTATTAAATACCATTAATACAATATGAAAACTAAATACATAAACATAGATGAAAGTTTGTTTGATGAAGGGTATAGTATTACTCAGGCATTACTTATTTCTTATTTGAAAAGATTTCAACAGAATGGAAAATATTGTTATCAAACTAAAAAACAGATTGCTGACTTTTTTAATGTTAGTGAATCAACTATTAGACGTGAATTGAAGGACTTAGAGTCAAAAGGTATTATATTTACTTCAACGGAAAAGAAACATATACCAGTAACTTTTAATAACAGGAAGGCTATTGTTTATGTTGATAAAAAAAATAAGATTATTGAACCCATTAAAATCTCTAATGTATATGTAGATGAGGTTGATAAGGATTTAATAAGTTTAGGACTAAACCCAAAAGATTATTATGATGAACTACGTTGAATTGGAAAAATATTTACGACAGCTTTTTCAGCAGTACCTAAATAAGTTTAATTTATCAGTTGAGGATAAAGATGATGTAATACAAAATACTATGATAAAATTATTCACAAAAGAAAAAGATGGAACTTTAACTGGTGATGTTGAAAATAATAAAAATTATATATTCATTACTTTAAGAAATTATGTATTTCAACAAGGAACCAGTAAATTTAAAATACATACAACAATAGAGGGTTATGATGTACCTTCAACGGAAAAGAGTATAATTGATTTAATGGACACTGAAATCAAAATTAAAGCAATCAATAAGAAGATGGAGAAAAAGTCCTTCAACGACAAGGAAAGATTGATTTGGAGTTATTTATGTAAGGGGTACAAGCTTGTAGAAATAGAAAAAGAGATTGATATGTCCTTAAGTGCCATTAGGGTAAATTGGCAACAAATGAAAAAAAAGATGAGAGGACAAGTTTACTCAAAACCAAAGTATTTATTAGAATACCATACTTCTGGCAAAAAACTTTATTTCCTTAATCAAAAAGAATTATTGGAATATACCAAGATTTCACCAGACACTTGGGACACATATAAAAAACTTGGAAAAACAATTTTCCCTAAATACAAAATACAAAAACTATGAGTAGTGTTGCCGATAATAAAAAATGGGATGATGATAAGGAGTTTGGTGATTTATGCGAACTAATAGTACTAAACTACCTAAAAGAAAAATATGGGGTTGATGGTTATGACTTTGAACTGAATGATAAAAAATTATTAGATGAATTAAAAAAATGGGACATTTCCGTTACTAACAAAAAAACTAGACGACAGATTTTGTTTGAAAATAAAGGTGATAGGTATAAATCTAAAACTATGTTTATAGAGTTTAAACGAGGTAATGGTGAACCATCTGGTATTAATGTTACTGAAAGTGATTACTGGTGTAACTTATTTCACACTACAAAAGAACTATGGATTATAAAGACTGATGACTTGAAAAATATTATTGATGAGTACTCATCTTGGTTAGTTGATAAAAGAATTAGAACTAGTATTAATCACAAAACAAAAGTGATTGAATCTTATGGTTACTCAATTCCATTAGATTTGGATTCTGCTTATATTGATAAATTTAAGATTATTAAATTAAATTATTAAACTTTTTATTGACTACTATATATTTATCAAATATATTTATATTGTATTTGTATTTATATTAGATGTAACCCCCCCTATTTTGTTGGCATTTTATAAGGGGGGGTTTTTATTTACTTAAAACTTCCACCCTTCTTATACTTAATACCAGTATCACGTAAATACTTCCAAATACTTGCACCCCTGCTGGGTGTCTTACCGACTTCCCATTTTCCGTAACGATTCTCACCACTAGTCACGCATACAGCCCTACCTTCACTTACATTCATAAAGGTATCGAATGGTACATTAAAATATGTATAAAATTCACCACCCTGGAATTGTATAACCATCTCCATCGTTTCATCGTTGTATTGTATTTTTTTGAGGTTTGATGACTTGAAGTTGGAACTCATCCATTTCTTAAACAAATACTCAACATTATTATCAGTAATCTTTTCACCAAACACACGACTAAAATAATTGATTTTAACATCATCTTTTATCTTGTCGCTATATAACACATCAATACTACCTAAAAAGTGTCTTAAATCTAACATATACTATCTAATTTTTCATTTATCAATTACAAGGTGGAAACCCACAAGGGTATAGTGTTCCATATGGTTCAGTATAGGTAGGAATATTTCTTGTACCAGTATTACCTGGATAAGGACTATACACCCCACTAAAATAAGCCTGTGTAGTTTTATTGAGGTTGTCTTTGGAGTTAGGGTTAGAATACCACGTAAATAGACTTGGGTAGTCCAATAGGTATTTAACCAATCTCCTTTGGTAAAACTCTGCTATATCGCGGACGCTGTTACGAAGGTATTTCATTTCCTCCAAGTCGATTGCCTGTGAGTATTCACTTGATTCTTTTGATATAGCCTTGTTTGTACTCTTGTAGTTTAGAAATGGTAAAATGTAGTAATAAGCGTATTGGGCTGTTAAAGGTTGTATGAAATTTTTCATAAGGTATACCTCATCACTTGTTAGGGTATTTCCTGTAATTCCATTCTTTAATGCGTTATAACCTGATTCCCCTATACTAGCTTGAACGTGCGTGTCCTGACTGACGATTATGTGGGGAATTAATTTTTCGTCGTCTACGTTGGACTCTATTGGAACTACACTTCTTAGGTATTCCGTTGAAATAAATTGTACGATGGGAGAATAACTCATCTTATTCTGTTATTATTTGTTTATCAGTTAAAAGTCCTGTTTCATCAACATCACTATATTGTTTTAATTTAACTTTTTCGGTATAACCTAATACCTCAATAATTTCGTTTATAACATACTCTAATTGTTCTTGACGAGGCGTAGTATAGTATGTCTGTGTTTCAGCCATTAAAGCAGCCCTTTCCTCAGTAGAACCAAGTTTTCCTGGTACAAATGAAACTATTTGTTGTGGCATTTCGTGTCCCTGCGTGATTTCGGTTATAATTTGTTCTGCTAACATTATGAAACGTTCATCACTATCATTCAAATTTATAGGTAGTATTTCAGGGGCGGTATCCCTACCCTCACTATAAGTCAAAAATACCTTACCTGAGTTTTGAGAACCTTTGAAATTTCTTTCGAACTCCCTATAAGTTTCATTCATTTCATCTGGAGTCGGTATTCCTGTTGAAAAATTAATCAACATACTTGGAGTATATGATTGTTTGATTTGGTTAAGGTGGAATACACTAATCTCGTATGATAACTCAATATAGTTCATACAATTAGAATAATTTGGTACAGGGTATAGGTGTTGGAAGGCTGGATTAGGTTCTATGTAATATAACAACTGACGTCCATTTCTGTCCTCAGGGTTATATTTTTTGATGTATTCAGGTTTGTATTCCTCACGTTTTATTTGCGTCCAGTCCGCAGAATACCAATAGTAATCCTCATCATTTTCCTCCTCCTTCAAACCGATTCTTATTGAGTGTAATGGAATATAATTTAATTTACAGGTTGAACCATCATTACTCCATACGACTTCAATACAGAACCCGTTGTATAGTTCGAAATCCTTACCTATATACTTGAATAATTGTTCTATTTTGTTTTCCTTCAACCACAATTTTAATCTTTCATCTATTACTGGTTTCATACCGAACCCTGTTGTTAGACGTGATTTTTTGTTGATGATAGCCTTATGAATACTAGCACCTTTCGCGTTATAAAGTGATAGAATATAATAAGGGTATAGATTGTCTTTCCCAAATGATAAATACTTATATTCACCCTTCTTTACAGGTGTATACTGAGGTGGGACATAACTTTCATTAAAATTGAAAATCTTAATTTTACTTGTTTCCAATTCGTTTTTAGTTTCTTTTTCTACTTTCATATATTTTAGTTAAATACGTATTTAGTTTGTGGGTTGATATAAACATCGTTAGTTGTATTTCCACTTGATTGTATATAACAGAATCCACTTTCCACGACATCACACGAGGTTAAACCTGTTATTGATAATGTAGGTGTTGGTGATTGCCATACACGATAGTTATATTGTCCCTCAATCAAATTATAAGGGGTTAAATCTATTGGGAAATAGTTATACCTGTCTATGTTAGTACTCGTGTCCCCAGTCAAAAGAATAAGGGTTGTATCATCCTTCTGTTTTCCAAATAAATCCAATATGTAATATGTAGTCCCTGTTAGAGTTGTTTGTTCCAACAAAGTGAATGGAGTTAATGTGGTTTGATAGTTACTTAGTGTTATCATACCTGTAAATATTTTTTTTGATTATTTGTTTATGTTGTTTGGTATATTGAAATAAAGTACTTATATTTGTTATATAATAATTCACCTAATAAAACAAATACAAATATGATACTAGACAAGAAATTACACGCATGGCAGATTAAGATGGGTAAAATGTCTGTTGATTTTATGATTTCCCCATTTTACAAATACCTTATGGAAACTTATGACTTACAACCTAACGTATGGTTTATGAATGAAAGTGAGGAATATACCGTACCAGCAGTCAACATATCAATTTCTATTGGGGACGTTCATTTTTCTTTTACCAAGTTTTTTGCTAATGATGAAGGTGATAATTATATTATGTTGTCTTGTAATTGTTATAAATTAAATGACTATCAGTTCGAGGACTTTTGTAATGTAAAACACTTCCGTTTAGATGATATTGAAACTTTCATTATGATGGAAATGGCTGATATTGACGAATTGAAAAAAAATAATGAAAAAGATTTGGCAGAAACAAAATAAATCCCTAACTTTACCATATAATAATTCACCTAATAAAACAAATACAAATGAAAACAATTATCGTATTAGATTACCCACAAACTTTCGGGTTCAAAGTTAGAAAAGAACTACCAACCTTTAATGGTGAGTATTGTGAGGTTAGAAATGAAATCTTACTTCGTCAATTAAGACGACAAAAAATCTACTCACCATGCCACCTCTATACTGACTATGTTGTTGGTATTGTTGAACCATTTGATAATGGGACTACATCAGGTGAAGTATGGCATTTATTCTCTTAAAAACTTAAACAAAATGTACTATATGAAAACGACTATCGAACTTTTACTAGCACTCAACGACATCAATCCTGATACCCTAACCATTACCGAAGGTAAAAACTTTGAAGGGGGTTCATCAACCCGTATTTCTAATGATAGATGGAGTATTGTTGTTAATAACTTTGAACCAAATACTTATGGTGTGGTTCGTATTACAACCATCGGTATTAAGGACAACACTACTGATATGTGGACTGGTTATGACTATTTGGGTAAAACAGACACGGGTGATTACTTGGGTGAGTTACTAAAACTATTCAATCAATACTTTAAATAATTGTTTCACGTGGAACATAAAAAAACCCCCAATCATAAGAAAGGGGGTTAATATAAGGACAGGTTTTACACCCGAGAATATTACAATATTGTAATAGTCGTTCCTAAAAGTGATTCGTTCATAAGGTAAGCCCCGTTTCCAGAACGCCACTCAATACTGATTG
>Ga0208644_1000686_pt1 | contig 30010 bp, 33 predicted proteins | sample VirMetDEL_Nov_18_FD_184517 | JGI IMG/M metagenome (GOLD analysis project Ga0208644, IMG submission 184517) | Aqueous microbial communities from the Delaware River and Bay under freshwater to marine salinity gradient to study organic matter... | ecosystem: Environmental > Aquatic > Marine >...
CTCCCCCCCCTATTGAGCTAAGAGGTACCCCCCCCTATTAAGCATCCCTACGCTGCAGGAACGTGGCAGAGAGTCACGACGAGCGAGGAGACTACTAGAGCCATCAATGCAAGCCGTCCAGCAACTTGTGACCCCTACCCATCTCGTCACGCCAGAGCTTCAACCCATACCCCGGTTGTAGTCCATCCCAACAGATACCCCCACGTAGATATAAATATCGGCTAGCTTATTTTTTCGATTTTCCAAGTTTGGGTTTTTTATAATGTATATTTAGGAAAATTTTGAAAAATTGGGGGGTAGTGGGTAAAAATTTTTTGAAAAATTTTTTTGAGAATTTGGCTATTGGTTTAAGTAGAAATTTTATTTAGGGGTAGGTCTAGGATGATTGGGGTGTTATCGCCTAGGTATGCTCCTTGGATATTGAAGTTGAAGTATTCTACGGCTTCTTCGTCTGTCATACCTTGATTTACTAACAGGTTCATAATTTTCTGGTAGTCGTATATAGCTACGGGGTTATAGAATTGGTGTCCGTATCCTATTAGGGCTTCTTCTAGCCCGTCGAAAGTTATGGCTTCTGAGTAGAGATCGGCTAGATGTTCGTTTAGCTCAAAATTTGTTAGTGGTTGAATGGGCATTTAGCTTGTTCCTTTTCTTCGGCGGGTACTTTATAGTTTTTCTTAGACCAAAATAATTTTTTGTAGCCGTTACTTAGTAGAGTTGTTACTTGGTTCATTTTTACATCGAACTTATGGTATTGAGCGGAGTTGAGGTATGTGGTTGAGTAACTCCAATCTTCTCTTTTAAAAGGTATTACTTGTACTAGGGGTGTACCTTTCTTGATTACGAATTCTCCGTCGCCGCCAATCCATTCAAAAGGGAAGTTGGTGTTATGCCATTGGTCGGTATCTACTATACCGGGCATAATTCGTAGGCTAGGAGCATGAAAATATGGAGAAGTGTAAAGAACAGAATATCCTTTGGGAGTTGTTATCTTCCAGTTATTAGTTAGTTTGTAAGCGGTATTGCCGATTATAGTATTAGGCCCAAAAAAATTTCTATCTAATTGTTGAGCATCGTGTGTTGATATTACGGGGGTAGAAGTTTCACCTTCCCATGTAAAGTTTACTATAGGTCCAGTTAATTCATTTCTAGCATATTTTATAGCCAGATCTACCGGGCATGTAATAAAGTAGCCCGCTGTAAGCACATCAAACACGGGCATACACTGCTTTATAGTAGTAGTTCTTTCAAATTTATCCTCTACGCCTTCTCTATTATTCAGGAAGACATGAGATTTAGATTGAGCTTCTCCATTTACCCTAAAGGATGGAAGCTGTGTGTACCACTTAGGAAGCATCTCTATGGCTGGTATAGGAGGGGCGTAGAGTCCTTCATACTCTTTCTTTAAAGCAAACTCTATAGTGGGATTATTTTTGCGAAATTTTTTAAATTTTAAGTTGAAGTCTAAATTAAAAGCGAGGCGCATGTTATGATCCTATATAATTAGAGGTTGTAAATGTTAGTCTCATTTTATCCTGCTCTACTAAGGATAACATAGCTTTGTGGTCATTGGGAGAGAGTATAAAACCGTTAGTATTTTCTGACACAAGACATTTTTCAGCGGCGGGAAATTTTTCAAGCAGCCATTCTTCAGCTTGATAGTTAGTAGGAATTATGGCTTGTGTTTCCGTGATGAAAAAGTCCATGTTAGCCTCCTGTGGATTTCTTAGCTTTCTTTTTAAGAGGTGTTGTTTTAGTTTTTGATTTACGGGTTACCATAAATAAAGCTACACAACTAGCTAGACCTAAAGCAACCAAACTTAGTTTCATTACTCTCTCCTTAATTTTACGTTAATTTGGCTAAAATATTTGATTCAGCGATAAGTTTGTAGGTCTCTCCATCACCTGATTCAACCGGAATACCGTTAGCGTCGAACGGGATAAGCACGAGATCGTCAGGAGCGATAGGAAGCTCAATCTTGGTACCAATAGCTAGCACCTCAGCAAGCTTAACCTTCTTAGCATCCACAGTGTCGGGAATGACAATTCCACTTGCTGTGGTCTTCTGCATTTCCTTTTCACGAACTAAAACGACTGAACCCATAGGCTTTAACTTTAGCATTTTATACTCCTAGCTTAGGTGGACCGGATATGAACCGGCAATCGTAGTTGTTAATAAAGTTATTCGCATTACCCTTATCTTCAACTTGGTTTATTTTTGTTAGGCTGCTCTCTATAACCTCTGCGATGAAGTGTTCCGTTGAAACAGTAGTCCTAACAGGTCTTAACTCTACCGCCTTTAATGTGGATGGTTATTCTACAGACACCGGAATTTTTTTCATCTGAACCTCTGCCGTCTTGGGTAGAGTGATTGTAAGAATACCGTTCTTGTAGATCGACTTAATGTTGGTAAGGTCAATTTTTCCGTTTTCTAACGAAACCCTACGCTTAAAACAGAAGTCTTTAATACCTCGCATAAGCATAGTATCGCTACCGGGAGTTTCCGTTTCCCGACAGACTTCAATGTTAAGATAGGTTCCCTCAACATTTACATCAATGTCTTTTGTAGCTCCCGGAGCAGCCACACGGATTTCGTACTCTTTTTCACGCTCAATAATGTCCATAGCAGCACTTGTATCACCAGTAGCTACTGAAAACAAGGGGGAGTCGAAAAATCTATCCCAAAGCGATGTAGTCATTGATTCCTCCTCATCAGAAGTTTTAGTGGTCGATTGTGATTTCCAAAGTTTCACTTGACCGTTCTCCTTCAGAATACTCCTCAGTTTTTGCTTTGTCGATAAGCATCTGAATGTAAGTTGCAGCCTTATTCAGATCTTCTATTCCATTCTTTTCTCGCCAGCGACAAACATACTTAATGATGTTACCTTCGGCAAACCCAAGATTATTTTCGTAAATAAAGTCCCAAGGTTCAATTTTATACTTTGAATAGTGGGCAGGATTAATCTGGGTCATACCGGTACCTCATGCTTTTGCTGTCTTCAATCTGTTCATCACCAGCATATCTAACAGCCTGATTAAAAACCTTACTAATCGCCTTTACCCAACGCTTCTTTTGGGCAGCAGATGAAGGCGGTAGGCTGTAAAACCACTCCTGAATCCTCTCAGGAGATGTTTCATTTAGAGTGTCAGCTATAAAATGCCAGACAACTGATTCCATCTCTCGTTGATTACCCAATTTCTTGACCTTCCTTTACCAAGTACTTCCAACTCACTGGATAGATATTAGCACAGATTTCACTGATATGCAATGCCACATCTCGTGTTTCTTTTTGTGCATCTGGTTTTAGTCTGAGATTACAGACTCGTGAGAATGCGAATAGACTTCCGCTCCAATACCACTCAGTGTAAGTACTTTGGGGTAAGACCATACGAGCTTGTTCAGGAGCAACATTCTGCTCCAAAAGATCTTCGTATAGTTTTTCAGAGTCTTGTCTATGAGCATTGATTCTATTCTCAAGGTCTGTACCTAGAACTACCTTTCCATCGCTTCCCTGCTTACTGTTTTTTGGCCTACCACGCCATTCCGAAACCTCGAAGAAATCAGGCGGGCTATCCACGTACCGCCTAGACACTTCATTCCAAACTAATCCAACCTGATGCTTAACTAACTGTCTTGCTACGAAAATCGGAGCAGATATCCTAAAAGTGATAAAAGCATGACCGAACGGAGTCCAGTGATTATGCCTAGCTAAGAACGCTATCAGTCGTTCGTCACTATCCTCAAACACTGTTTTATTTTTATTATACGAGACTCTGGCTGCATTAACAACACTTAAGTCAGACCCCATCGAATCAACTAGTTCAACTTTCAAGACTTGCTCCAATACTAACTAACAGTACTCTTATTTACGAGTATAGCAGGTCTGAAAAGCGTTGTCAAGCACTATCTAGGATTGATTATTGAGATGTACTCGTTCCTGTGCTTTAGGTACTCTTCTCTAACAAACCACCTCTTGACATGGGTGAAACGGGTGGTAAGATGTGGTAGACGCATAGTAGTCATCTCCTTATGAGTAGCTAGTAAAGAAGCTTAAGGACTTCTTTCTATGAATATTATACTTACGAAACTCGTAAGTCATCACTAACTAACATAAGTCTAAAATAACTTATCTCTAGTATAATAATATATATTATATAGGAGATTTTTTATGTATAGATACAGAGCAAAAATATTAAAAATCATAGATGGAGATACTCTAGATGTTGATATTGACTTAGGGTTTGATGTAATTTTATCTAAACAAAGAATTCGTTTGTATGGAATTGATACTCCAGAATCTAGAACAACTGATAAAATTGAAAAATCTTGTGGTTTACTATCTAAACATTTTCTAGAACAACTCTGTCCTATAGGTTCTTTTATAGAACTTAAGAGTTATGATACTGGAAAATTTGGTAGAATACTTGGAGAAATTTTTGAGTATAATAAAAGTGATATAAGTATAAATCAGCGGATGTGTGATGAGAATTTAGCTGTTCCGTATTTTGGTCAGAGTAAAGAAGAAATTAAAGAAGCTCATCTGGTTAATAGAGAAATTTTAATCCAAAAAGGAATGCTTTAATGAAATTCTTACTAAAAAATAAATCTTTACCTTCTTTAAAGTTATCTGCTCCAAAGATATCAGCTACTCTTCCAAATTTACCATTTGCTAATGGAATCTCTAAAAAAGTTCAGGTTCCGGGAAAAATTCCTTCTTTTGGAGGTTTTCATATTAGTGGGGCTGGTTGGAAAATTGGAGTAATGGGTCTTGCTCTAGGTATCGGGATTGTTGCTTTTTCTTCATACTTTGCTATTAAGGGTGTTAAAGCTGCACCGATTTATCCTGATCCTGCTATTTACGATGTTGCTAGAGCCTATAACGCTGGAAATAAAACTTTACAGGTTGGAGATGAACCTAAGTTTACCGAAACTACAACTCAAGTTGAACGACAAGAAGCTACAATGACTTTAAGATTAAACACGGGCGGTGCTAGAATTGGAGATATGTATTTTGAGAATCTTTCAATCGGTGCTGCTTCAGGGCTAACGGACTCTCTCCAAATCGTAGGTCAAACTGCGAATGCTGGAAACAATATCACAGCTAACTGGTTTACTTGTGAGACTATTATTATTGATGGTTTAGAAACACCTTCATTAAATATTGCAAATAGTGAGATTTATGCCCTTACTGTTCAGGATAATGTAGCTGACGGACTATCTATTAGCTCGACGTTATCTAACGGGGTATATCAGATTAATGTCGGTTCAAACCGTGGTTCTATTACAGTTCCAGACGTATCTAATTCCACATATGACCGAATTATTCTTGATGCCGGTACCTCATCCGAATCTATATGCCAGACATTAACATTAAAAGATGTTAAGGCTTATGGAGCAGGGGTTAATTTAGATAACATTAAAGCAGGTTCATTAATTATTAAAAATAGTGTTGTTGGTGATGGAGATGGTATCGACATTGCTGATTTTGTAATTGAGGATTCGGTTAAAGTTACTAGTACTACATTAACAAACAACATTGAAAAGGCTTTGACAGTTAAGTAATAAGAATGGCTGAAGAAAATGTTACGGAAGTAAATACGCCTGTATCTGTACCCGTTGCGCCACCGCCTCCGGGTACAGTTATTACTGGAGGGCAACTTCTAGTCGGGTTGATATTTTTTCCAGTAGTCGTTACTTGGTTAGTGTTGGCTGCTCGTATTGTATGGTCTGCTTCATCTAACCCTGAGACCCTTGATAATATTGAGGGTCTGTTAACGGCATTAGCAGTTTTAACAATCCCTGTATCGGGAGGACTAGCGGAGATGTTCAGAGCATATGCTAACGAAGGTGCTGGGCCAGACAAGAAGAAATAAAAACTTAATAAAATATATTCTGTGGATTTTATTAGCAATAGCAGGAATGTATTTAACACTTAATTATTGGTAAAGGATAATCTATGCCGATTCGTGAAAAAGACGGAAAGTGGTATTGGGGTAGTAAAGGTCCGTTTACGTCTAGGAAAAAGGCAGAAGAGGTAGCACAAGCTGCCTATGCTTCTGGTTATCAGAAATCCAAAGATGTAGAAAAACAATCGTACAAAGGTCGGCCTATCAAAGATCCTAAAGGTGGATTAACTGCAGCAGGGAGAGCCTACTTTAATCGTAAAGAAGGTTCTAATTTAAAACCCGGTGTTAGAGGTAAAGCTAACACACCTCAGAAGTTACGTCGTAAAGGGAGTTTCTTAACTAGACATTATGGTGGACCCGCTAAGCCCCTTAGAGATGACAAGGGTCGCCCGACTCGTCATGCTTTACAAGCTCGTGCATGGGGAGAACCGGCCCCAACAACCCAAGCTGCCGCACGCAGGTTGGCGGAAAAAGGCCGCAACTTGTTGGAGCGTTATCAAGCGTCTAAGAAAGTAAAAAAATCTTTTATGGTTAAAGCTGAGCGTAAACCTAAGTATAATATATATGCAGTAGCTACAGCTACCGCTAAGGATGCTATGGGGAAAAAAGCAACAGCTTTTACTGAGGGGTCTAAGGCTAGTAAAATTAGAGATAAGATTGCTGAAAGCCTAAAGGGGCGTAAGCAAATGACATTAAAACCTGTAGACCCCGAAACTGGAAAAATTATTAAGAAAACTTCTACATTATCAACATTTTTAACTTTTCTTAAGGAACTTTAAATGACAACTGCTAAGGATCATCTATATCAGAAGTATATGAACGATCCCGACTTGATTCCGCCTGAAGGTAAAACTAAAGAAGAGTTAGCTAATGAATTAGTTGACCAGAAATTGCGGCAGTCAAGAAATAATTCCAGAGCTTTTGAACTTCTATCAAAAGATTTTGAAGAAGCGACATATGCTTGGGATAAAACACCAAAGCAGGTTCAGCAACCTATAGAAAAAGCATCTCCGGATAAGTTTGGAGAACCTCCAATTGGGCATCTTAAGATGATGCACCGTCCCTTTAAAATTCTTACGGGAGAACCAGAAGATTTTACTCTTCCTGAACCACCAAGTCCAAACTCAGAAAAAACTAAAAATGAGTTAAAGTTTGTTCAAACTGCTTCTAAATATGCTGATGAAAATCCAAGTCAGTTTCCCGGAATTGACGAACAAGATAAAAATCTACTAAAACCCTTTTTAGCTTTTATTAAGGAAAAAAAGCTATTAATTGATGCACGGTACTTAAAGGATGTTTTAGATGATGTATCTACTTTAGCTATGTATTGGAAGTATGAGTACAATCGGCCACGACCTTTTCAGTATGAGGGAATGAACGAAAGAGATAACATTTCAGCCGATACACCTTCGTATCCTTCCGGTCATTCTTTACAGGCAAAAGTTTTGGCGGGTATTTTAGCTAAAGCATATCCTGAATATACAGATGATTTTGAACGTATTGGCAAGGATGTAGGGCGTAACCGAATTATGGGTGGTTGGCATTTCCCATCAGACCACTTAGCTGGTAGGGACTTAGCCGATCAAGTCCTAGAAAAACTTCCTGACAACGTAGATATGTTTTTGAAAAAATCACCGCTTGGTGAAGATGATTACATGGCTGCTATACGAAGCAGTATGCAGAAACACGCTGAAGATTTTAATATTCCTGTAGAAAAAGCTAAGCGTGCTCCTGCTGAGGAATCCGCTGACGATGATGCTCCTGCTGATCAAGCACAAGCCGATGAAATAGCTGCTAGAGAGGCAGAAAGTGCTGCTGCTAAAGCACTAGAAGATGAAATAGCTGCTAGAGAGGCGGAACAAAGAAAGACCAATGTAGCAGCTAATGATGATCGACGGAATAAAAAAGAACAGATGGTTCAGTTCCTAATGCAATTTGCAAGAAAACGTTTTAATTTTGGGAAAGAGACATCAGACGAGAAATTACGGAAAGAAGCTAACCAATTACTACTTACAGTTGGGACAGACAACATTAAATTTGCTGACCTGTTAGTTAGAATGCATCATGCTACACCCGATCGACAGGTTGGATTACTACCATCAGGTAGGGATAAGAATTTTCAGAGACCTACAGCAGACGAAGTAAAAGCTACAAAAGAACTTATTAACAAGGTTCAAAAAGAAGGGCGTAATAGCGGATTTAACCATCCAGACTTGAAGTTAGTACCTGAATTTATTAGTACTGGTAGTACTTCACAAGCTGCTCCTCAACGAGGCAGACCCAAGAAAACCGATGCATCTCAAGAACCTAAAGTGGATTCGTCTGATAAGATATCATATAAAGCACCTGATTCTGATGGACGGGGAAGGCCACCGTTAAAGATATTACGAGCCACACTTTCTAAATATCTTGAGTTAAATTTCGCTCAACAGGAGCAATTTGAGCAAGCTACATCATCTGATGAGGGTCTCAAAAAACTACAGTCCAAAAGTGCCTTTCTAGACTTGATGGCAACCGTTATCCATAATAAATCATATAATGAGTTAGATTTAAACGAAAAAAATCAACTTGTTGAGAGGTTTAATAAGTTAAAGTCCAATTTGGAAAATTCTGATAATAAGCTAGCATCAGTGCTTCCAAAGGTAGCAGACGATCTTATAAACGTTATACAAGAGGGGAAATCATTCAGCGATTCCCAAGGTAATGCAGAAGTCGATTCAGGTAGTGTGCGGACGGCTGAACAAGGAGATGCAGAAAGGGCTGCTGCAAAGAAACCTGATACGGAAAGCACCAACCAAGAAGCTCCAAAAGCTGGTGAATCTACAAATGCTGGAGAAACTGCGGAGACAGAGAATACACCATCGACAGAATCTGAATCCCCAGCAGAAAAACCTCAATCAAACCAAACTACTACGACGGCTAAGAAACCTGATGCAAAGAAAACTGAGGTAAAGCAACCAGCCCCAAAAAAAACTGTTCAGGATGAACCAAAAGCTGAGACTACTGAAGAAGCATCTGAAGTAGATGCTAATGCAGCGAAAAAGCAACCAGCATCTGATAATAAACCTATAGTACCTGCGGAGAAACCTACAGCATCTGCTGCTGCAGAACAGCAACAGACATCGACAAACGCTGTAGAGGAACAACCCACACCTCAGGAACCAGCAGCACAAGCTGAGACTTCTGAAGAATCTACGCAGACAGCCGGTACAACATCACCTAGTTTCAGACAGGGGCGACTGGACGCTGTGGGCGACGCTGTGTTATACCAACTAATTAATGTAAATCATGAAGGTTTTCACACATTAGAAGAGGTTAAGAAGACCTTGTTGGAATTACCTAATACAGAGGCGGGTAGAAGGTTCTTTCGTGATCAATTGGATGAAGCTACGAAAAGACATACAGCAGCAGAAGCTCAAGCAGCAGCAGAAGCTCAAGCAGCACAAGAAGCTGAAGCTCGACCAACTGGCTTTAAAGCTTCGGCTAAACAGGTAGACGAAATATACAATCGTCTAGGTAAGGAGCCTATTAGAGACGTTGTAGACCAACACATTAATGAGCATAAGACTATACATGGTAACGATAATAAATACAATACTAGACATAGCTTGGCTAGATATTTAGCAGAATTGCCTGAAAAAGACCGCATGAAAATTATGGACGGTTTCAATAGGCAAGCTAAAGTTGAGGCAAAGACTAAAGAATTTGAAGCCACTCAAGAGCAACAAATAGAAGATAAAAACGATAAAACTACTCGTAAAAATAAAGCAATTGCTGCAATCAACAATATAAATGAGCTTAATAAAAATAGCACTCAACATGACTTAGAAGAGGGTTTTAGAGAAGCTGTATCCGCCGAATCTGAACACAGCCAAGCATTCTCTGAAAATCCGAACTTAAAAGAACAGCATAAAAAAGCGGCTAGAAAGGTGGGTATGTTAATAAATGCTCATCCTAAACAAAAAGAGATTATGGATAATATAACCGAAGAAAAAGAAAGACATGGGGAGAATTTTGGAGGAGACGAACATAAGGCAGAAGTCCTAGCTGCACACGATAAAGCAAAAGCTGCTCATGCAGAGCATGAAAACTTTTTGGCTGGAGCTAGAAAGTCCGGAATGGAACATCCAGTTTTTAGCCATCCCTCTAATGCTGATAATGCTAAAACTGTACCGTTTACTGCTGCCGACGAAAAGGAAATGGCTGCAGCACGAAAAGCAGGAAGTAGTGAAAATGATATTAGGCAAGATAGAATTAGGCGGGGTTTACCACCCGGTTCTCCTCCCCGTCCGGGTCTAGAGTGGCATAAAGAAACACACCGATGGATTAATCCTGACCGATATAAAGATCTACATAAAGTTCTTAATGTCGGGGAAACTATGCATATATCAGATCCAGAAGCTTTTGGTCTTGCTAGTCATGTGGGCGAAACTCCCGGTGGAGGACTTCTAGTGCATAGAGTATCAGAGGACACAATACATCTATATTCCGCATTAGAGGCTAATAAAAACAAATATGGTTTACATGATGCATCACATGAAGGACTAGAACACAGTCCAACAGCGGAACAACACGCTCGTTCTCTAGCTGCAGGAGAAATAGCTAGAAATGGTAATCATGCGGTTTCAGAAGCGTCACTACGAGAGAAATTCGAAATATCTCAAGGAGCGCAAGGATTAGAAAACTACTACCAAGAAAATCACAAACGTAGACTACAAGCTCTTGCAAGAGGTGTTATCGGAGGAGCCACCTTAGGAGCTTTGGCTGGTCCGGGAGGAGCATTAGCAGGAGCAATCTTAGGAGGAGGTGTAGCATATGCGGGCTTAAAAGATAAATCACATTTTACTCGTAATTCTATTGCAGATAGTGCTCTTAAAGATGCTGAACGTAGGGGTAATGATACACCACTAATGAGAGCAAAAATTGAGAACTTTAGAAGCGGAAGTTCAGCACCCCCATCACCGTTCGAAGGTTCTGTACGCCGACTAACTAATTTTGTAAGAAGATCTGGAGGTACGTCAGGTAGTGGTGCCAGTAATACAGAGCGTGAAGTCATAGATTAATGATTAAACATAAACTTATTTTAGTATAATAAAGTAAGTTTAAGGAGTTAATATGAACCCGGTTTATACTGATAAAACAATTACAAATAATGAAACCCCTGCTCCTAAAGTAGATCAAAAAAAGCGGGTAGTAAAAGCTCCTATTCAAAAAGTAAAATCTTCTTTTTCTGCGATGCAAAAATTTTGGGAAGATAATATTTCCTTAATTAAAGATCATTTACCAATTCCTCCAAGAGAAGGTCTTGTGTGGGACCCCGTTAAACATAGGTGGGTTCGTCCAGAAAAAGCTGGGCAAACAGTAGCTCAAGCAAATAATGGTAAAATTAGATTTAGGGGATCAGGTACTGGAGCATCAAGTAAAACAATTGGTAGTAAGAAAGGTATGGAGCGTTTCTTATCTCAACGTAGAGGTAAACAGGCTTCAGCACGCCGACGTAAAGTTTAGATTGGAGTTTAATTATGCCACGACCACGTAAAACACAGGCAGCAACGCCGCCTAAGAGATTAAAGTCCTCAGCAAAAGTTCAAATTGAGGAAACTGTTAGCGTAGAGGAAGTTGTAGAAGAAGAAATTTCTATAGAAGAGCCTACTATTGTAGAAGTAGTCGCAGAAGAAACTAAGGCTTTAACACCTAAACTTTGGTGTGTTAGAATATTCGATAAAGTCAATCCTGATTTACGAATTGGTACTCTACAGTATAACGAGCGTACTGAAGAATTTACGTCACGCTTTGATAATACTAACTACGGTGGACAACTAAAAAATTTCATGACAATACGAGATACTAAGAATACGGTAAAGTGGCTAAATAATTTACCACACATAGCTAAAAATGCTTTACCTGAAAATGTAGTAGAGGCTATTATTATTGGTGAGGCTTTTGTATTAGATGAAGCTTAATGATTTTGACTCAAAATCTAATAAACCTAAAGGTGATTACAGTGTAATTATCGGAGATACATACGAAAAATCTCAACTAAAAAATGAGATAGATCAGTTATCCGAATACAAATATAATTATAGTAAAATAGAGAAAGAAAACGAACGTCTACGAAATGACGTTTCTTTTCTAAAAGACCGCATCTCAACATATGAGCAAGCACTTCTTAATTTTACTTCAGATAATGCAGAAAACATAAGAAAAATTGGAGAGCGAGCAGGATTATACGAACAAGTAAATAATCTTAAAGATTCACTTAAATTAAAATCTAATGAGTTACATACATTAGAAACTACTCACAAAGAAACAGCTAAAGAATTAGATACTCTATCTAAACTTTTTGTTAAAATAGAAGCTGAGAATTCGGTTTATAAAGAAACCCAAAGTTCTTATACTACAGATAAAATTAAATTAGTGCGAGAAAAAGATAGTATTTTTAATGACCTTAGTTCTCTTAAAGAAAAATTTAATCTTATCTCTAATCAAGTAATTGAAAAAGATAAGACTATTATTTCCTTAACTAAGGATAATAATTATTTATCGTCAGCTTTAACCGAAAGTAAAGATAGAGAGGAGCTAGCAGTTAAGCAAGAAACACTAGCTAAAGATGAAACAGCTAGACATTTAGAAGCCTTTCAAAAAATTAAGAAAGCTTCCAATCAAGTTAATGCGACTATTCAACATTTAACTGAAGAAAATAAAACTAAAACAACTGAATTAGAGAAGCTAGAAAAACAGTATAATACCATAAGAGTAGATGCTGGGTTAATGCATGTAGAAATACAGCGGTTACGTCAGGAAGCTGAAAAACCACGGTACGCCTCTGTTAGCAGTATCGAACGTATGGAAGGGTTCAGATTCCCACGTAATTTTGAACCTCGTAAAAATTCCTTAGGTAATGCTAAACCTACATTATTGAAAGTGAGAAAATAATGACTTCCAATTATAGGCCGTGGAGACAAGAAATTGAGCTTCTCCAAAACTACGGTAGACATAAAGCTTTCACGTACACTACAACAAGTGCGGATGCCGAAACTGCTGTAGACATCGGGGTCTTAATGGAAGAAGCAAATAAAGTATCGTTAGTAGTAGAAGGAGCAGATGCATACGTCGAGTTTGACGCTGATGCAACAACCTCATCAATGCTTATCCCTGAAAATGAAGGCTACTTTGATGAAGGTATTTACATAGGTTCTAAGATTAGCGTAAAAAGAGCAGGTGGTACTAACGCACGTATTCGTGGAATTGTATGGGGACGCTAATCATAGGAGCCTTCAATGCCAATAAGTCGAGATAGAGATGGTGGTTTACTACAAAATCGTGTAGTACTTATTACTGCTGGAGAAGGTTTAAGTAACTCTAACACGGTTGCATCTCCTATATTAGATGTTAATGTAGATGATTCAACTATCGAAATCTCTTCAGATACCCTTAGAGTAAAAGCAGGGGGTATCACAGCTACCCAACTATCTGACGGCATCACCTTTTCTGATGGAAGTTCTAGTACTGAAATCGAGATTGGGCAAACTGTAACTTTTAGCGGTACCGCCAATGAAGTTACAGTTTCTGAATCGGGGGGAACTATAACAATAGGACTTCCCAACGACGTTACGATTGCTGGGAATCTAACTGTTAATGGAGCTACAACAACAGTAGAATCTACTACAGTTACTGTTAATGATCCGTTATTTAAATACGCTGCTGATAACACTTCTACCGATGCCGTAGACATTGGTTTCTACGGAGTATTCAACGATGGTACAACTCAGTACACAGGTTTATTCAGAGATGCCACGGACGGAAAATTTCGATTATTTACAGGACTTCAGACTGAACCTACATCAGTAGTAAATACTGGAGGTACTGGATACACAGGCGCAACTCTTGTCGCTTCATTAGAAGGAAATGCTTCTACAGCTTCAACTTGGCAGACTTCTAGAACACTATCGTTGGCGGGCGATTTATCAGGATCTGTTGCAATAAATGGTTCTACCGATGTTACTTTAACAGCTACTATTGCTGCAGACTCAATCACATTAGGTACAGATACTACTGGTGATTATGTAGCTACTATCACAACCAGCGGAAATGGTATTAATGTCACAGGGTCTGGGGAAAGTGCTACTTACACACTCTCACTAGACTCTGATTTAGATACTATTTCTCAGTTAACTCATTCTGGTGGAGAGCTTATTTACTCTAATGCTGGTACGTGGGCAGCAGCGGCTCCCGGCAGTACAAGCGGAGTTCAACCATATGACGCTGAATTAGCAGCTATTGCTGGTTTAACTTCAGCGGCAGATAGACTCCCATACTTTACCGGGTCTGGTACAGCCGCCTTAGCTACATTCACAGCTTTTGGGCGATCTTTAGTAGATGATGCAGATGCTGCTACGGCTCGTGCTACATTAGGGTTAACAATTGGAACAGATGTTCAAGGATACGATGCTGGACTCGCTTCAATCGCTGGACTGACAACCTCAGCGGATAAAATGATTTACACCACAGCATCAGATACGTATGCTGTTACGACATTAACAAGTTATATTAGAGGATTATTGGACGATGCCGATGCAGCCTCAGCCCGAACTACTTTAGGTGTAGATGTTGCAGGTACTGATAATTCAACTGATGTTACCTTGTCTGGTTCATATGACTATCTAACTATTAGTGAGCAGACCATTACTTTAGGTCAGGTTGATCTGACTACAGATGTTACTGGACTTCTTCCTATAGCTAATGGAGGCACTAACGCTTCTACTGAAGCAGACGCTCGTACAAACTTAGGCTTAGCTATCGGTAGTGATGTACAAGCGTATGATGCGGAATTGGCAGCTCTTGCAGGACTTGTTTCGGCTGCTAACAAACTGCCCTACTTTACAGGCTCTGGAACAGCAGCATTAGCAGACTTAACATCATTCGCTAGAACAATTCTGGATGATGCAGACGCAGCTACAGTTAGAACTACGTTAGGTTTAGGAATAGGAACTGATGTCCAAGCATATGATGCTGAGTTAGCTGCTCTGGCTAGCACCACTTCAGCAGCAGATGCTCTTCCATACTTCACAGGGTCTGGCACAGCTACAACTACTACGTTATCTTCTTTTGGGCGGTCTTTAATTGATGATGTAGATGCATCAGCAGCTAGAACTACACTTGGAGTTGATGCGGCTGGAACAGATAATTCTACACCGGTAACGCTGTCAACAGATGCAAATGCTAATTTACTATCGTTAAGTACTCAAGAGATTGGGTTAGATACACAAACTGCTAACTATCTCTTTGCCGGTCCTACTACAGGAGCCGCCACTGCTCCAGCATTTAGAGCAATGGTTGCAGCAGACATACCTAATGACTTAATTGATAGTCAACACTATGCAGCGGGGTCTATAGATCACGAACATCTTGCGGCGGACGTAATTAATGGAGCTACTGCTGAAGCCTCAATCGCAGCAGATGATGAAATTTTAATTTACGATACGAGTGCAACTGCTTTAAGAAAGATGACTCGTAGTAATTTTGTATCAGGCCTCGCAGGTTCAGGAGATGTAGTTGGTCCAGCATCATCTACAGATAATGCAATTGCTAGATACGATGGTACTACAGGTAAGATTATTCAATCTTCTGGCGTTATTCTAGATGATGATGACGCAATTACAGCGAATGAGTTTATTGGTGATCTTAGGGGTGCTGTATCATTTAAAGCCCGTAATGAATCAGGAGTTTCAATTAATAAGGGTGATGCCGTTTACATTAGCGGTGTCACCGGTTCTGGTCCGTTAGTGGCTAAAGCACAGGCTAATAATTCTAGCACGATGCCCGCCTTTGGTGTAGCTGGAGAGACAGCAAATAATAATAACCCAATAACTATTATAACTTTTGGTTTATTAACAGGGTTAGATACTTCTAGTTCCACATATTATGAACTTAATGAACCTGTTTATGTGAGTGCGGCAACAGCAGGACAACTTACCAAAACTCCTCCAGCAGGTGAAAGTAGTTTAATTCAGAATATTGGATTTGTTACCAGAATTGATGCTAGTGTTGGTAGTATTCGAGTTGGTGGTGCAGGACGAAGTAATGCTACACCTAACTTGGATAGTGGAAAGATTTTCTTAGGAAATTCTTCCAACCAAGCTGTTTCGGTAACGCCTTCAGGTGATTCAACTATTAGTGATACCGGTGCGATTACTTCGGCGGCTACTCAAAATAATATAACAAGCATTCCTAACTTAGCAACTGTAGGAACTATTACCACAGGTGTTTGGAATGCAACCGCAATAGATAACGCATACTTATCTAATTCGAGTATTACCATAACAGATGGTGTTACAGGTTCTGCAATATCGTTGGGTGGTACAGCAACATTCTCAGCAACAGCTAATGAGACTACCGTATCTCAATCAGGGGGTACTGTAACTATCGGACTTGTCTCCAACCCAATTGTAGATGGTTTAACCGCAGGTAATGTTCAGGTAGGTGTTACTGGGGATAATGAAATTGACACATCTAGCGGTAATCTTACATTAGATTCGGCTGGTGGGACAGTAACAGTAGATGATAATCTTACAGTATCAGGAGACCTTACAGTAAATGGTACAACCACTACTGTAAATAGTACAGTAACTACTTTAGATGATCCTATCGTAACGCTTGGTGGTGATACGGCTCCTTCTGCTGATGATAACAAAGACCGTGGTGTTGAATTCCGATGGCATGATGGAACTAACGCAAAAGTCGGATTCTTTGGATTTGACGATAGCTCTGGAAGATTTACATTTATTCCTGACGCTACAAACACTTCAGAGGTGTTTAGCGGAACCGTAGGGGACGTAGAGTTCACTAACATCTACGGAACGCTTCAGACGGCCTCTCAGACGAATATAACAGGACTTGGTACTATTACCACAGGTACATGGGAAGCTACGGATGTAGGCATAGCTCATGGTGGTACGGGCGCATCCACAGAGGCTGACGCTAGAACAAATCTAGGCTTAGCTATTGGCTCAGATGTTCAGGCATATGATGCAGAATTGGCGGCGTTGGCAGGATTAACTTCAGCCGCAAATAAAGTTCCAATGTTCAGTGGTTCAGGAACAGCCACAGTTATAGACTTCTTAGATGAAGATACAATGTCTTCTGACTCAGCTACTGCAGTTCCATCTCAGCAATCTGTTAAAGCATATGTAGATACTAACGCTACTTCTCAAGGTTTTGCAATAGCGATGGCAGTGGCATTATAATAATATAATAATCTAGGAGGATTTTAAATAAATGGCTCAAAACTCAAGTAATAATGTTGGAACTGTAGTATAATAATCTAGGAGGATTTTAAATAAATGGCTCAAAACTTCCGTCGCTATACAAGTAATAATGTTGGAACTTCTGCTGCCACCGTATTTACGGCGGATAGTTACGACACTATTATCAATATCCGTCTAGCTAATATTCTAGCTACCTCTATCACAGCTAGTGTGTATATTAATGATGGGGCTAATGACATTTATATTATTAAAGATATTGCTCTTCTTCCCGGTTCATCTGTTGAATTAATTGATGGTGCATCACGATTTGTGGTTCAAAGCGGGGATGCTTTAAAAGTGATCTCAAGCGATGCTGCCTCCGTAGATGTGTGGGTAAGTGCAGTAGACGCAATTAGCACCTAGGAGATTTAATTAATTGGCTTACATTGGAGCAATACCGCCCGCATCTAACATAACAGCTACAGATATAGCATCTAGTACATTAGTAGTAGAAGCGGACTCAATTGCTTCTAATGATAATGATACAACTATTCCTACATCAGCCGCTGTAAAAGATTATGTGGATACAGCTACTTCTATTCCCAACTTGGCTACCGTAGGGACGATTGGTACAGGTACTTGGCAAGGTACGGCAGTAGCTGATGCGTATGTAGCGAACGATCTCACGATTGATGGCGGAACTGTAGATAACTCCGTCATTGGAGGTTCTACTCCCGCTGCCGGTACATTCACCACAGTAAACGTGGCAGAGGATGGCAAGCTAGACTTCACAAACACTGCGCCGGGTACTAGCGGCGATGCTACGGGAATCATCTTCTCCTTCACCGCAGGAGCCACGTTAGCAGTAGGTGATGTGGTTTACATGGGTACGGGTGGTAAGGTACTCCTCGCAGACGCTAATGCGACCACATCTATGCCAGCACTAGGTATCTGCACCAGCGCAAGCACCGACACGAATCCTGTTGATGTAATGATTCAGGGAATTATGAAACTAACTGGCTGGTCATTCACTGTAGGTGCAGACATCTTTATAAGCGGTACGGCGGGAGATGTTACAGCTACAGCCCCATCAGCTTCTGGCGATACAGTTCAGAAGGTTGGCGTTGCAACGGCTTCAGACACAGTCTACTTCAACTTCAACACCACGGAGTTAGTCCTTGCCTAATATATCTACTATAAATGGAACGGATATTACGCTACTCTCTAACTTCCAAGGAGTAGCACTTACTTCTGGTTCTCTGATTAATGGGCAGACTGCCTCTTTAGTAAACCCTACCTATGATGAAATCTATAGTGTGAGTTTGGGATCACTTGGCGCAAGCAGCCTTACAATAAACAACACTGTACTTACTACTGATTACAAGACTTACGATATATTTGTTTCGGAAATAGGAAACCAACAGTTCAGAATCTACACCGCTAATTGGGGTATGGTGTACTGGAGTAATACAGACACAGCATTTAATAGTTATTCAGGCACAGGGTACATTGCATCTCAATCCGCTTATTATAACAACAGTTGGGGACATTCATCAGGCCGCATAACTTTATACGACCCCGCAAACTCAAACAACGATTCTCGATTTGATGCAGAGTTTCATCAAGCGTTTCCTTCAGGCATTGGCACTGCCAGTTACATTAAAATAGCGAACGGTCGCCTGAGTAGCTCAAATGCCGCTACAGGGATATCCTTTAGTTCGACTTCTACCTTCTCTAGTGGCTATATAACGGTGCATGGAATTGCCTAAAACACTTATCACAGAAACCACATTAACTACTACAGTTTCCACCATTGAAATAACAAGTGGGATTGATGCGTCATACAACTCGTATGAGTTTCTTGTTATGAATGGGCGAGCGAACGTCTCCAATAGCTATACAAATTTCTTAATAGGTCAATCAGGGACTTACAGTTTCAGGTTAAACTCAATATCAAGGTTCGGAACTAACGAAAATTTTAATAGCTACTATGGCCCGTGGATTACAAACGTTGGTGGTGCTAACTTACTATTGAGGGCAGTATTCTCAAGACCTTCTGGTAGTTCATACTACAAGGCAGTTTTTGCTCATGGCGGCAGTAATTTTGCCAACAATACATATTCGTCAGGCATAATTTTGGCAGAAACTACGCAGTCCACCGCCGCTGTTGATAGAGTAAGACTTACTGTCTCTGGAGGGACATGGTCACCGGGAACTAGGTATAAACTGTACGGGTACGAATAAAAATGTCATACCATCTCTTGGACAATGTAACCCTAAGCGGCGCATCAAGTTACACATACAGCAATTTCAATATAACCAGTTCATCCACGGTTGGGACTTACTGGGCGTGGGAGTTTAGATTCCACGATATGACTAACCCAAGCTTTTATAATTACTACCCACAGTTACAGGCGACCGCATCACTAAATATCCCGTATACAATAGCCTATAACAGCTTCAGCTCAACAAGCCCCAACACATCTCACAACACTGGTTCATCATGGATAACTTTAGCCGGCATTTCTACTTATAATGTACCCTCGAATGGCAAGTTGCTTATAGAGCAACCAAAAAGAAACGGGACAGGTTGGTATTCCAACTTTGAGTTTGACTGGACTACTTATGACAGCACCTACGGCTATGGACGTTATAATACCTTTGGGGTGTTTACCGATTACACCTCGATTGATGAAATAACAATAAAACCCAATAATGGAACTTGGAGTGGCGGCATTTCAGTCTACGGAATAGTGAGTTAATACATGGCTACAATTGATGAAATAAAAAACAGAATACGGTCTGAACACCCTACTCTTAATAAAGCTGTTAACCACGATGTTTTTCAGCTTACTCCCGAAGAGTATGAGGCTACTATCAATGATTGGGCAGAAGCTGAGTATAATCAGCAGGAGGAAGAACGCATCCGCACTAACGGCGGAGTCTCACCAGACTACGCTAGCTTCCGCAGAGAAGCCTACCCATCACTTCCTGACCAGTTGGATATGTTATGGCACGCTATGGATGAGGGTACTATAACTAAGGCAACAGCTTTCTATGATGCTATTTTGGCGGTAAAAAACAAGTATCAGAAACCCAGTTAGAGAAAGTATAATAATAGTACAGGAGGTTTTAATGCCACGTACTTTTAATTCAAAACAAACATCAGTTACTATGACTATTCCAGAGTCAGATATCTTTGAGATTACCGATATCACCATTAGTAATCAGTCTCAGAGTATATATATTCATTGGAGATCTTTAAATTCACAGGAAGAAGGTAATCCTGTAGAAGTCACCCGTAACGTGATTCAGCTAAGTAATACTGAATTTACGGATATCGGTAATACCGTTACATTAGATGGAGAAACTATTTACGCAGCCATAAAACGAATCTGCTACGCCACTTTAGAAGCTAAGGGTATATTCCCTTCCGGAGGAACAGACTCGTAGGAATAACAGTATAATAAGTTTAGATTAGGAGCTAATAATGCCTGAAATTGATGTTGAAAAAGATTTAGAAGCAGTAACGACTAAAATTGCAGAGCTTGTAAAAGAAGTGCAGGAGTTAGATGCCAAAAGGCAGAATTTGGTACAGCAAGCGCAAAATTTAAATGGGGTAGCTATGTATTTACGGGGTAAGCAGCCCCCAACAGAGGTACCGCCGCCATCAACTGACGAGGAGTAATAATGGCGACATCAGCCAGTCAATCCTTTACCAAAGTATTTGATTACGATGGTAGCTCTTATAACGACAGAACAAAGGAGGCCCGCACTCGTGCGGGTACTTCTTTTACTGTTTTAGGGACTACTTCAAGCTATCTTTACTTAGGCTATTCTGAAAAGTTTGATATGGCGTTATTTGACATTGATACAGCGGGTAGTTTGGGGGACTTAACATGGGAATATTCCGCTGGAAGTAGCTCATGGACGGATTTTACACCCACATATGACCGCATAGATGTAGATGGTAACCCATACAAGTTTGATAAAGATGGAGCGGAGATCTTTCCGGATAATCTACTAAGTTCATGGGCTACAGACACGGTAAACTCTGTGGCAAGTCTTTACTGGATTAGAGTATCTTCCGCATCGTCTGTAACAACGGCTCCTACGGTTAAATCAATCGAAATGCGAGCTAGAGCCGTATATTGCACAACGGCAGATATCTTTAATTTCATGCAGTTAGGTAATGTTCTTAATACTTATAATGCTTCTACCGGCGTAACTACTCCCGGCACAGACTTTACGTCATCTACGGTCCCTAGTAAAAATACAGTAGAGAAATACATTCAATCAGCACAAGCTGAAATTGATTATCGGACTAGAAAATCGTGGCGACCTAACATAGTAATCAACGAAGAGCATAACTTTAACCTATTTGGATTTAAATTAGACCGAATTGGAGCTAGAAAAATTCTTTCTCTGAGTGTATGGGATGGTTCTTCTTATGAAGCAAAGAATGCTGGACGTAATAATGACTATTTCCTTGTTCCAGACACAGGAATGGTACATTTTTCAAGATTTTTCTACCTTCCAGCCCGATTTGCTTCACTTAATTCGCCTACAGCACGCTTTGGAGGCGGGGAGTTTATAACCCCAGTTAGAATTGACTACATTTACGGTGCTGATGTCAACCAAGATGTTCGTGAAGGGGCAATGGTTACCGAAGTAACTAAAAAATTAGTCGCAATTGAGATTTTACGCAACTCAGACTTTGGTGAGATGGCTGTTAGTGGGGCTGATAGAGTAGCTACAGCACAAAAAATAGATCAATATCGTAGAGAAGTCGATGATACGTTGGAATCTCTGCGTGCATTTGAGGTATTCTAATGGCTGAACCAGTAGCTGTAGCTGATTTACTTGATGAACTGCGAACGCAGTGGGACTCAGGTAATGTTGCGGAACCCCGAATCATAGAAATTAATAATAATCGTACCGGTACGCAAAGTATTCGGATTGATTTAAATCAAGGGGATTATGTTTTAGGGCGTGCTGGAAACCCCGCCTTTAGTGAAGAACCTATAGGTAACTGGAAATATGGTAATCGAATATACAACGTAGAATTAGAAGTTTATACAAGGCACAGTAGATTAAACCTGTATAATGTTTTACGAGAGATACGAAAAATTTGTCATGCTAGAATTCATTCTATGACTAATTTTCAAAGAGTTCAATATATTTCTTTTACCGAACAATCTCAAGAACAAGCAAATGTATGGTTAGCAGTAGTTCAGCTTGTATTGGTTAATAATGCTGTGTTATTAGAAACCACATAACTTAGTATAATATACTAACTAGCTAGTTTATTCAGGGAGAATTAAATGGCAACTTATAGGTCCGATCGTTCACAAGTTACTTTCGCTGCGGAAGCCGCTCAGGGTGGATATCCAGAGCCTATATATGGTATAACCGGAACAGGAAGTGCCATCCTGAGTTCAGCAGCCGCTGCGGGGTCTAAAAAAATCACAGTTAGTTCTACTTCGGGCTTAATACAAGGTGATTTTATCCTTATTGGAACTCAGACCCCTACAGCCGCTAATGCAGCTACACAAGAAATTCGTAGAATTGATTTTATAAGTGGTTCAGATCTCTACGTAGATCGACCTACTGCTTTTTACCATGCAGCCTCTGCCGAAGTTGTAGAAGTAACAGCGTTACCATCCGACTACGCTAGTGCTTCAGGTGTTTTTCCCGCAGTTACATGGCTTCCCGGTGTATACGACACGGTTACTCTCCCTGAACCAACTAGTGCAGTTGAGCCTACATACTTCCTAGGTACTAACTCTAACCGAAACTTTACTCATGCATATCGTGGGTCTCAGTCATACGATGGTTCTTTGTCAGCGATAACACTTCTAAATGGATGGCCTTTAAGATTCCCTATTGGTAAGGTTACTACTATTCAGTCTTCGGCTGTTGAAAGCGGCCTAAGCACAACAATAGCTACGGCCTCTAATAAAGGAGATACTGTAATTGAAGTTTCAGCCACCACAAGTGCCGCAGCAGGAGACCTTGTATATATAGGAAACAGTGCTACTCAATCCAGTGCCACAAATGCTGAAATTAGACAAATTGTTAAGGTCGATGCTGTAAATAGTCTACTGTATTTAAATTACCCTCTAAATCTCGCACATGCTAGCTCAGAGACAGTTAAAGAAATAACACACACACAAGGAACAACTTTATATACTCATACTATTTCAGAAACATCTGATTTAGACACTATTAGTCTATCTGCCTTATTTAAAGATTCTTCTGATACTGATGGGAACGCTTTAATTAGACGTTATTATGGTGGAATGGTTTCATCAGCCAGCCTTACAGCAGAAGAAGGAGGCTTAGTGCAGTTTAGTTGGGATTCTATTCCGTTTATGGGAATGGTTCACAATATTAAAAATGCATGGGATTCGACCAGTAACTCGCAAATTACAGGTATTCCCGGATATCATTTAACTAGTGATCCCGGTACTAACGCTTCTTTGGATTATGTGGGTGTTCCTTTGGTAGATGCAGATGGTGGAGATTATGCTACTGCTGCAGACTCTACTGAAAATGCAGGATTTCCTACAACGGAACCTTATTACTTCTCGCAGGGTGTAATAACCATGTTTGGAGCTACAATTGCTAGGGTTAGAGATTTTTCTCTATCTATTGATAACGCTGTTGAGCCACGATATTACATTGAGCAGCGGGGAGATACCCGACGGCGGGGACCTTCAGAATTACACGAACAGCGACGTACCTACACTATGGCAGCGACGCTTGTTCCAGACTCTATAGATGTAGATGGAACATATAGTGCTGATTCAGCCAATGCCATATTTGCAGAATATCTGCTACAGGGAGACTACGGAAGTTTTGGGTCAAACCAAGGAATTAAAGGTTTTGGTATTGAGCTTCAGTTTAGCCGAAGCGTCAATGATTACATTAAGCTAACAGTAGCTGGTTCTACCTCGCAGGGTTCTCCTAATGCTGTGTTAACAGCCGCTCCCGTCCAACTTGATGGAAATAACCCACTGCAGTTATCAGCAGAGATCTTAATTAAGAGCATTTCAATGGAAGTTAAGGATTATCAACCATTCTATCCATAAGGAGGATATATGGCTACAGTAAAGTCTAAGCCTAGCGTAAGTAATTTTGATATAAAAAAATACCAAGTTAACGATCAGTTAGAAACTAAAATAGTTGAAATTGGGGAAGACTCGTTTGATGTACAAATTAAACCACTTTCTTGGTTTAAAAGAAATCAGTTAGTTTCTAAATGTATGAAAATAGGCTTAAACGGAGAGTCTTCGTTTGATGGAGCTTTATATGTAAGAGAAGTATTAAAAGAGATTGTGGTTTCCGCTCCATGGGGTAAAACTACAGATGCTTTTTTAATTTCAATTAATACGGAATTAGGAGAAGCCCTAGAAAAATTAGTGGCTGAGCCTCCAGATAACGGGATACAGTCCGATGAAACAAAAAAAGAATCGAACGATATTTAAAAGGATTTAAAGTATCGGATGCTGAACAAATAACCTTTGAATTTTATTTGACTTTGAGGACATTATTAAACCTAGGATTTTCATACACTGAAATACAAGACTTATCTTCATATGATATTTCTATGATACTCCTCATAGATATAGCTTATAGAGAACGAGAGGCGGAATTAAAAAATGCCAACAGGTGAAACAACCTTCAGGTTTATTATGGAAAACGCTATTAAGGGTGGCGTTAGCGGTGGCGTTAGCGGTGGCGGTAGCGGTGGCGGTGGCGGCGGTACGGACAAATCCGAACCTAATCCTCAACCTCCTGAAAAAGCGCAAGCGGGCGGCTTTAAGTCTGCTTTGAAGTCTTTAGGTATAAATGTCACGCTTGCTAACTTACTAAGGCAATCGCAGGTTTTTACCGGCATTTTAAATAGCATGTTTCAGGTGATAGGTGCAGTTCTTGACGTTGCCTTAGCTCCACTATTACCATTCCTTGGTAAATTTTTAAAGAATTCCTTCCCTGTATTAATAGCCATTGCTGAAAGAATAGGCAACTTCCTAAGTGGTGAATTAGCTAAACTTGAAGAGCTGGGAATCATTGGATATCTAGAGGATCTTTTTAATCGTATTTTTCGGACGCTAACAAGTTCAGTTTTTGACGACTTTCAAGATTTAGTGTTTAAATTTATTGGGCTGTTTTTTCCGGGTTTCTCAGAAAAACTTGAAGAGGGCTTAGAGAAATTTAAAACATTGGTTTCAGACATATTTGATGGTGTCCTTAATGTGCTAGAAAAAATTCCCGGAGTAGGAAAAATTATTAAGAATTTGAGAGAACCTGAGAAAGAGGGTGAAGAGACTGGAGCCAATAAAGCGGGAGTTGGTGGTTTTCTTAAAGGAATTACTAAACTAGTCACTGAAAATAAAGTAGCTAGGGGATTGGGCAAAGTTGCAGGCGTGGCAGGTAAATTGATACCCGGTGTAGCACTTGCTAATGTGGCAACTAAGATAGGTGCAGGTGCTATTAAAAGGATTGCTGCACCTCTAGGAGCGGCTTTGGATCTTAAAGAAGTCTATGATGTATATAAAACACACGGTTTAGGTAAAGCAGCTCAGTTAGGAGCCATTAAAGCTGCATCTTATGGTGCAGGAACTCTGGCGGCTGCTGGTTTAACAGCCGCAACAGGAGGTGTTGGAGTTGTTGGTTCAACATTAGCTTTTAGTGGAGCTTCAATGGGTACGGAATACCTCCTAAGAAAAGCGTTAGGTTTTGATAAAAGCTTAACAGTCAATGTTGCTATGGAGGGTACAACAGAAAATACAGTAAAAGTAGCACAAGATCAGATGAACACTACAATAAATGCAAACCACCGAAACGATTCAAGTATATACACTGGAGCATCATAAATGGCTTATATGGTCTTATTAACAAATGGAGATAGTATAGATACTCCAGTTAACTATGCTCTTAAAGTAGATAGTTTAAATATTTCATATTCAAAAACTCCTATGCAGGTTCCGCTTCCAGAGTCCTCCCCGTTATTGCTAGACTTAGGTATGTATCGACCTAATGTAACAATCGGTGGATTAGTAGATAACAGTACTTCTTATGGGGATACTGTAACTTTATCTACATCAAACGAAGTACGAGGCACAAGTACGACAGCAACAGACTTAGGTTTTAATGGCACCTATACAATCCCAAGCAAGAATGAACTAGAGGATTTTATTACAGATGAAGTATATAATGAAGTAGATAAAGATATAAGCTTAATTATCGTTGATCCAAACGGCGTAGATTTTAATTACTATAAGGTAATTATTCAATCAGCTAGTTTTATGATGGCTCCAACAACTGAAAATAGATATACTTATAATTTAACCTTTGCTGCTGGTAAAAGGAACACATAGTTAATGGCGAAGATTTTTAAAACAGAAGTTCAAGTTTGGGATGGCTCAGAATGGACTCCCGTATACAGAGCAGCTAATAATCAAAATGCACTTGTTAACCTATCTATAAAAGATAAGTTAGGTTTCCCTGTAATGGCTAGGTTTTCATTAGTAAACCGTCCTGCTACGACGGGGGCTAAACGAGGATATGTAGAATCTACTTATGGTGCATACCTAGAAGAATTTGATAGAATTAGATTAGTAGATAGTAAATCTAAAGCTATTATTTTCTATGGTCGAGTATATCGACAAGAAACTAAACAAGATTCGCAGTATGGCTCATTACTACACATTACAGCATTTGACGCATTACAAGAATTAGCTGAAAATAAACTTCAAGGAGACGCTGCTAATCTATCATCTGAGACACGAGTATCGGATGCTATTGCAAAACTTATAAACAATTTTACTTATAATACGGGTAGTGGGTCGGGTATTATTAGTGGTAATCTATCTGTTTCAGATACTCAAAAATTTAATACCTCAGCTTCACAGACAGCAGAATACCCCAATTTTTCTGAGGGAGATGAAACAGCATTAGGAGCAATTTATAAGTTAGCAGCTAAAGATCCTCATAGCTCTAGTACCAGCAATTCAAATCCTGATAGTGATTTTGGATATAATTATTTTGTTGATTCAGGGTTTACTACTGCACTCAAGACAGCACCCCATTCCAGTAACAAACCCGCTTTTAATTACTTTAAAAGAGAAACTATTCCTGATTTAAGTCCAGATCTTTTTTATAATATTTCTTATAAAGGTACTGCTGCCGACGGAGACTCAACTAACTCCTACACAACAACAGTAAATACATTTTCGGAATTAAACTTCTCAAAGCAGTATACCGATATCGTAACTGATGCAGTTGTTACTTATAGTAAATCTGATGGGACAGCAGCCACAGTACACGTACAGAAATTAAATGTTATCGGTGTTGCTGGTAATGGCGCATCTAGTGATTTTGATTTTAGTAATTTATTTAATGACTCTGGGGTTCCTGTGAGTATTCAGCGGTCTCCTCGATTATTCATCAGAGAGAACACATCCCCGAATGATTACATTGCCATTGGATCTTTAATATATCTTGATAATCCAACAAATAATAGTAGTGCAGTTGCATTAGTTACGCTAGGAGATTGGACTGTTGATAGTCTCTTGTATAGTAACTTAATCGGAGCAGGGGGATACGACGGTTATTTATATGCATCTAAGAATCTTACACTTTCAAATGCAACTCTTCCTAGTGATCTAGACCGATTTAGAGTTGTTTCTGGAAGCTCTAGTGTCAGGGAAGTAATAAGAGAAAAAGCATTTAATTACGATTCAGTTGAAGCACCAGATGATGTAAGAAGAGCTATTGCTGCTCACTTCACAAAGAAAACTGAAACTACTACGCCTATTAGAGCTTCAGTGGCTATAGCTGAATATCCTTTTGCTAGAATTACCGATGATCCGTCCAGTATTTCAACTAATACCTTAACAACAAATATAGATTTTGAAGCTAGGGGTGTTAGAAAGGGTATGGTGGTTAGGCAACTTAACTCAGCAGGTGCTGAGACCGGTAACTATGGATATATTTCTAATGTTACTAGTAGTACTATAACAGTTCAGTTGTATAACCCCACGAATAATACTCCCGTATCATGGAATTCTACAGATAAATTTGTAGTATATATTCCTATACGTCCCGGTTTTAAAACGTATGTAGAAAACGATTATGCTAATGTAGACGGTCCAGCCGTTCTTCTTGATGTGGATTACTCTGAAGGAGTTGGTGTACAGACAGCGCAGCTTGGATTAGTTATAAATAACCTAGCGGCAATTTATGGCGATGCTCCAAATATGCCTACCACCGGTTCGTCTAATTCACCCCTTCCAGATACCGCTATTATGCAAAGCATAGCTAAAGTTGATTGTGATTTTACAAATACTGGAGGTACTCAAGTTAACTGGGCTTCAGGTACCCTATATATAGGATCAGATGAATACACCATAGCTTCTGGTAATGCCTCAGGCTTAAGCACTACATTATGGAAAATTGTATATTGGTTACCTGCACAATCTGGCGGCAATGATAATGCTTTTTCGGTCGCTTCTTCTGTAGATACTGTTCCACCTAAAGCCGTTAAGATTGCTAAAGTTAAGGGGGGACCAACAGTTGCTCAATGGGAATTCTTAATTTCCTCTACAGATAATCCTCAGTATGATTTAGGTGATTCAAATGTTATTAAAGGAGTAGCAACAGGTTCATTATTCTCCGAAGGTAACAGACCGTTTACTACAAATCTAGAAATTAGACGGGCTTCAGCAAATACGGTTATATGGGATAATGGCACCGCTTCAACAGATGCGACATTAACATTCTCAAGCGGTGATGCCTTAACTATTCTAGATGGTACATCCGCTACTTTATCTGATGGTACTTATTACGTATATATTCAAAATGTCGATTTAGACATATCTTCAACTTATAGTTTAGTTTTTAGTCAACTTTACACGGATGCTATAGGCGACAATGTTATTCTATTAGCAGTGCTTGAAGTTGATTCCGCAGAACCTAGTAGTCCAGCTATTAATCAGTTTAATGCTAAGGTTCCAACTATTTCTGCCGTAAACATTGCGGCAGATTCGATTACAGCAGATAAACTAGAAGCATCTTTAGTATTAAGTACTACGGTAATTGCTGGTACTAGTGGCGGGGCACGAGTTGAGTTAGATGCTTCTGGCGCAAAAATTATACATGCTCCGGGGTCGCTGAGTGGAGAATTTGTTTTCGAAGATACTAGTAGTAATACACATGGCCTTATCAAAGCGGGAGAGTACACAGATTCGCAGTCCGGTAGCCCCACTACTAAAGATACGCTTTCTTTCTACGCTCCTAGTGCTGACTCTGCTAGTTCAGGCGTAGGTAGCAATATAACTCAGGTTCTTATTATTGGGAATGACATCGGTGAAAGTATAGATGCTGAGCTTATGGTTCTCGGAAGCGTTGAGCTAAAAGGACAGGGTGAACCTGACGATCCTCCAGACATTTTCTGGTCAGACAATTCCAATGTTTTACAAGGGTCTATACTTGTTAATGGGGGTGTTTTATATGTAAAGAATGGTTCAGGTACCGTAACATGGAGTTCTAGCGGTGGCGGATCATCTACATTTACTTATAATTTTGAGGCGGGAGGCACAATTAATGAAGGCGATTTAGTTTACATTAGTTCAGGAGGAGCAACTCCACAGATTCAAGCTGTTAGTACAGATGACCAAGCTGCTTTATCTATCGGTACTGCAGGAAATGCAGGAGCTGCAGGTTCTCCGGGAGATACAATTACAGTTAATTTGTTTGGTCCCGTTAGAACAGGTATAGCAGGATCAGCAGTAACAGCAGGAAATATTTTAAAACGAAGTGTTGTTAGTGCCGGTCGCTTACAACCTTAT